>OGJO01000004.1_pt1 | contig 276262 bp, 266 predicted proteins | sample 1572121 | NCBI WGS metagenome assembly OGJO01 (sample SAMEA2582081, study PRJEB24529) | metagenome | biome: Human gut stool | place: China | collected 2011
TAGAGCACCTGACTGTTAATCAGGTTGTCGTCAGTTCGAGTCTGACTGCCGGAGTCATTGAAATACTGATCGGTATTTCTTTTGCCAACTTAGCTCAGCTGGTAGAGCATCTCCCTCGTAAAGAGAAGGTCGTAGGTTCGACTCCTATAGTTGGCATAATAAACATTCGTTAAATGTTACAAAGCTTGATTTATCGACGTTTTTTGTCGATATATCAAGCTTTGTTTTAGTTTATTGCGAAAAGTGCTGCACACGTTTTGACAAGAAAAACTCGAATCTGCTAGTTGTAACTGAAAAGCTCCGTGCTGGGCTGATGCCCGAGATACGGAGCTTTTTATTTTGGCCAGGCTTGACTCATCGCTTTTAACAGTGGCTGGACGGTGCGACGCTCGCTTTTTAGATAGGTACCAATGAAACCATTGCGTCGATTGGTGAAAAGTATGGCAAGTCCAATGGGTAGATTATTTTACGCTGGCTGCTGCAGCGTGGTATCGTGGTAATTCCTAAGTCGGTTCACAAAGCTCGGATGCGTGAAAACATCGATGTCTTTGATTTTGAGCTGAGTGAGGCCGACATGCAGCTGATGAGCAGTTTGGACAAAAATGAGAGTCAGTTTTTTGATCACCGTGATCCAGCCGCAATTGAAAGCATTTTTGGCCAAAGCCTGAAAGCATTACGCGACTAACTCGGTTTAAGGAGGAATTTTATGAAAGCAGCAGTATTTATCGCTCCAGGACAGATTGAGGTCCAAGAGACTGCCAAGCCAGAAATCGATAGCGAAAACCAAGCCATTATTCGTGTCGTTCGAGCAAGTGTCTGTGGCTCTGATCTGTGGTGGTACCGCGACATTGCCAAACGAGAAGCCAATACGCTGGTTGGTCATGAGGCAATCGGGGTTGTTGAACAGGTGAGTGCAGACGTCAGCCAGATTAAAGTGGGCGACTTTGTAATCGTACCGTTTACTCATGGCTGTGGACATTGCGTGGCCTGTCTGAACGGCTTTGAAGACAACTGTCTGAATCAAAAGCCAGGATCTAACGGCGGCTATCAAGCAGAATTCATGAAATATGAACCAGCTGACTCCGGACTCGTAAAGATTCCTGGTACGCCAGCCGACTACACGGATGAGCAGCTGGCCTCGCTGCAGACGCTTTCTGACGTTATGGCGACCGGCTTTCATGCCGCCAAAAATGCTGAGGTCAAGCCAGGCGATACGGTTGCAGTGATTGGTGATGGCGCGGTTGGCCTGTGTGGCGTAATCGGTGCCAAGCTGTTGGGCGCGGAAAAGATTATCCTGCTCAGCCACCACGAAGATCGAGCAGCTTTAGGCCGAGAATTTGGTGCTACTGACATTGTTGCCCAAAAAGGCGCCGCTGCCGTTCAGCAGGTATTGGCCCTGACTAAAGAAAATGCCGGTGTTGACGCTGTTTTGGAATGTGTTGGCGCGGCTGGGGCCATTGATCAGGCTGGCCAGATTGCACGACCGGGAGCAGTGATTGGTCGCGTCGGCGTACCGCATGCTGAACCAAAATCCAACCAGCTGTTCTGGAAAAACATCGGTCTGCGTGGCGGAATTGCCTCGGTTACCAAGCCGGATAAGGAACTGCTGCTCAAGGCCGTTTTGGATGGGGAGATTAACCCAGGCAAGGTCTTTACCAAGAGCTTTGACCTTGATCACGCTGCTGATGCCTATGCAGCAATGGATCAGCGCCAAGCCATCAAATCGCTGCTGGTAATCGATTAGTCGTTGGTTTGCCGTCTTGATTATGTCTTAAACATTATTGATGGTCTTTCTTAAGCACAATTAAAATTTGATGATATAATCACTTAAAAGACATAAGAGAGGCGAAAAACATGAGCGACGTGGATATTGAAGAGATTCGCTTGCTAACGAAAAAAGGACTCAATGAGCTGCTGGAACAGGCCCATCTGGAATCGGATGATCTGTTCGTCCTGGGCTTGAGTACCAGTGAGGTTCAAGGCAAGATGATCGGCAAGCATTCCAACATTGAAATTGGCCGGACGATCGTCAAAACGATTATTGAGACTTTAAAACCGTTGGGCGTTCATTTGGCCGTACAGGGATGCGAGCATTTAAACCGAGCGCTGGTGGTTGAAAAAGCGGTTGCCAAGGCTAAAGGACTCGAGATCGTCAGTGTCTTTCCCCAGATCAATGCCGGTGGCGCCGGTCAGATTGCCGCCTTTGAAAACTTTACTGATCCCGTTGAGGTCGAGCATGTCGTTGCCAATGCTGGCATGGATATCGGCGATACGTTTATTGGTATGCATGTTAAGTTTGTCCAGGTGCCAGTTCGTACTTCAGTTAAGGAGATTGGTCAGGCCCACGTGACTTATCTGCGTTCACGGCCAAAATACATTGGCGGACCACGGGCAAAATATGAGTGGGATCCGTTCAACGAAAAATAAAACGGGACAGGTGCTTGAAATTGTGCATGTGCATGATTTTAAGCACTTTTTTTAGTTAAAATCTCAACAGATAATTGTTATCGCTTACAATTGTCTTTAATGATAATTTTATTAACTAACAGTATAGATTAGCATTCAATTTTAAAATTTTGTGAACATTTATTACTTTTTAAGATGGTGCGCAAACGATTCCAAAATGCCTTGATATCACGATTTACCTCTTGGAATACCGGCACTTGGTTTGACGGAATGAAGATAAACAGTATATAATAGTAAACGTTATTTTAAGGAAATTGTTACTTTCCTTTAATCTTTTGACTTTTTCAATAATTTGACTGAGCTTTTATTAGATTCAATCAAAATTTGGAGGAAATGGAATGGATAAGCAAAAACAATTAGACACGTCCTTCTTCGGGCAGCCAAGAGGACTGGCTACGCTGTTCTTCACTGAAATGTGGGAACGGTTCAGTTACTACGGGATGCGTGCCATCCTGCTGTTCTACATGTACTACGCCGTCAGCAAAGGCGGTTTGGGCATGGACCAGGCAACGGCTGCTTCGATCATGTCAATCTATGGTTCGCTGGTATATCTTTCTGGGGTGATCGGCGGCTGGCTTTCTGACCGGCTTTGGGGACCAAGAAAGACCGTCTTTATTGGTGGGGTTTTGATCATGTTTGGTCATATTGCTCTGTCATTGCCTGCTGGGACGACGGCACTTTATGCTTCAATTATTTTGATCGTTATCGGGACTGGGCTTTTGAAGCCAAACGTTTCTGAAATGGTCGGTGGCCTGTACAGTGAAGAAGACCGGCGCCGGGATGCCGGGTTCTCAATGTTCGTCTTCGGGATCAACTTTGGGGCGGCTATTTCACCAATCGCGGTTCCTTGGGCTGCCAACGGTTTTGGCCTGCACCTGTTTGGCAACGAAATGAACTTCCATGCTGGTTTCTCACTGGCTGCGATCGGGATGTTCTTTGGCTTGCTGCAATACTACATTGATGGTAAGAAGTATCTGTCAAAAGACAGCCTCTACCCAGATGACCCAATCGACAAAGAAGATCTTAAGCCAATCATCAACTGGACGATCGTTGCCGTAGTTGTCTTGGCAATCATCCTCGGTCTGATGGGAGCCATGGGTCAGTTAAACATCAACAGCATCATCAATTTGATTACAGTTATTGCGATTGCTTTGCCAATCATCTACTTTATCATGATGCTCAACTCCAAGAAGGTTACCAAGGTCGAAAAATCACGGGTTGTAGCCTACATTCCGCTGTTTATCGCTGCGGCAATCTTCTGGGCAATTGAAGAATCTGGTTCGGTTGTGCTGGCACTGTTTGCTGCTCAACGGACGGTTCTGCACATTGGGGGCTGGCACTTTGCTGCTGCCAACTTCCAGACGCTGAACCCGCTGTTTATCATGATTCTGACGCCATTCTTCGTTCACCTGTGGAGTCACTGGAAGAACCAGCCAAGTGCTCCTGGCAAGTTTGCTGCCGGTCTGGTTATCGTTGGTCTTTCATTTGTCTGGATGGCACTGCCTGGCTTGATTCACGGCACGACTTCTGGGCGGGTCAGTCCATTCTGGCTGGTCGGCTCATGGTTTATCTGTGAAATCGCCGAAATGCTGATCTCGCCAATTGGTCTGTCAATCACGACTAAGCTGGCACCAGTTGCATTCCGTTCACAAATGATGAGTATGTGGTTCCTGGCCGATTCTGCAGGCCAAGCCGTCAACGCACAAATCGTTAAGTTCTACACGCCAGGTACGGAAATTCAATACTTCCTGATTGTTGGTGGTGTAGCAATCGTCTTCGGGATCGTGCTTTGCTTCTTTGTTAAGCGAATTCACGGCTTGATGGAAGGCGTTGACTAATAAAATCAATTAACGTTCGCGATTTATTTCGCGGACGTTTTTTAATTCATCTGGGATTATGTTATCCTTACTTTCAAGGGGGGATGAGAATGATTAAGCTGGCAGTCAGCAGCGATAATCACCTGGATGTCAACCGAATCATGTCAACGCGAGCCTTGCACATTCAAGCAAGCTGGCTGTTAAGGCATGATATCGACTACTATCTATATGCCGGTGATCTTTACAACAATTTTGGCCGAACGCGGCGCTATTTTGCTGCTTTACAGCGCTTGGTTGGCGAACGGGTTCAGATCTATTATGTCCTGGGAAATCATGATATGCTGTCGCACGCGTCATACCAAGACGTTGAGCACCTGGCGGATCCAATGTACCTGCACAATCAATACGTTGATCTGCCGGGGACGGACTGGCGCTTAATCGGTAATAACGGTTGGTATGACTATTCATTTTCTGACTACGCTCAGCAGCCGCAGCGAGTAGCCCAATGGAAAAAGGTCTACTGGGTTGATGCCGCTATCAAACAGCCCATATCTGATCCGCAAAGAATGGGACTGGTGCTGAATCAGGTTGAACAGCAGCTGACAATGGCTCAGGCGGCTGGCAAAAAAGTGATTTTTTTAACTCACTTCGCACCAAGAAAGGCTTTGCTGAGTCCCAAACCGTCATTTGTCCAAAGTCAAAGACAGTTGAAAACCTACCAGATGATCAATGCAATGATGGGCAGCGAGCGTTTAGGCAGACTGCTGGAAAAGGCTCCGCACGTAAAATACGTCTTTTATGGTCATCTGCATGGTATTCATGATCCACTAAAAGCAGCCCATCTGGTTTATCTTAATCAGGCTGTTGGCGTCAAGAAAGCCAAGCGGACTGAGTGGCAGTATGATAAGTTTGCGGAGCAATGGGAGCATCGTTTGAAGATAATTGAGTTAAATAATTAAAAAAGGGCTTGCTTTTATTGGCTAAATTAGTTATTATATTTATTGTTGATTGTTACTGATTGTTTTCAATAACAGTTAAGCTCTTATGGAGGAGTAGCGAAGTGGCTAAACGCGACGGTCTGTAAAACCGTTCCTTCGGGTTCGGCGGTTCGAATCCACCCTCCTCCATTATTATAGGGATATAGTTAAACGGTATAACTACGGTCTCCAAAACCGTCATTGTGGGTTCGATTCCTACTATCCCTGCTCAACTGAATATTTTGGCGGTATTGGTGAAGTTTGGTTAACACATCGGTTTGTGGGTCCGACATGCGTGGGTTCGAATCCCACATACCGCCCTTTTATCCAACAGTCTACCAAATGTTGGATAGTTTGGACGAAACGTTCAGGCACTATTTGGTGGTATAGCCAAGTGGTAAGGCACAGGTCTGCAAAACCTCGATCACCGGTTCAAATCCGGTTACCACCTTTTAGTAAAGACTTATGCCTCTGTGGCGGAATTGGCAGACGCGCTGGACTCAAAATCCAGTTCCCGTTGAGGGAGTGTGGGTTCGACCCCCACCGGAGGCATTAAATATTCGGTTATATATCTTTACTAAGCAGTCATCAGTTTTTACTGATGACTGTTTTTTTGATTTTTAGGGTCTTTGTCAAAAATCTAGGGAGTTTCTTGATGGAGTTTGAAGCTGGTGAATCGATTATCCCGCCCGAAATGAATGCTGCCTATGACCACGATGAACACGCGCTGCCATCAGTTCTCCACCGTCAACGAGCCAAGGAGCATGGAGAATGGGTCGGGTTCAATTCAAGGCCTTACCACTGGATTTGCGAGAACAGGATGCACGTGTTTTAAATCACGGCGTGCCAGTGCCAGCTTCTCCAGCAATTGCGGATCGTATTGTTACTCGTCTCAACAAAATCAGTGCGCCATTTAATACTCGGCTTGTTTTCGATCCAGTAGCCTATGCTTTGACAATTGAAGAAGCATGATCACGCATTTCACGTAATTAAGTCAACTGAATTAGCCCCGGAGTCGTGAAAAGTGATTCTGGGGTCTTTTGATGTCCTATTGTAATCAGCATAATATCCGGGATAAATTCTGTTGTCGCTCCCCAGATCTGATCCTTGCTATTTTGGGCTTTACCGATAATTGGAAAGGCCTTTGTTGCTTGCAGCGAAGAGTGATTAATCAGTAATCATCCATGGTGCGGCAATTATTTGGGCAATCCGATATGGCGAAAATTCTTTTCTCTACAAATTGGGCTGGCTGATCACCGAAAAAGTCGTGGCTAGGCCTGCTTAGACTGAATTATGCAAAAAATCCTGCATAATAACATATGACGAAAATCTCATTACCTACTTTTTTCAAAAAAAGCGATGTATAGTAGGTAAAAATCAATGTATATCAAGTTAGGCATCCCTAATACTACCTACTATTTCAACAAAAGGCGTCATAAGTAGGCAAAGTTAGGCTGAACAAATATGCAACTACCTACTTTTGGCGCCAAATCAACCAATAGTAGGTAATTTTGGCGCCCTTAGCCTTTGTAATCCGTTTTCCTTTCACAAAGCCAAGCCGTTTATTAAGCAAATGGCGCAACTAAATACATTTGCTGGATTGGATAAGGTTGATGGCTTACTGTAGCAGGCTCGCTGCTGCCGAGAAATCGGTCAGAATATAATCGCCTCTAATCAAGCGAGTTGGTGACTAGGGTGATTTTATCAAGGTTTTCAACTGCATCCTAAAAAGAAACTAGTCAATCGTCAGCCTGGTTTTAATCGAAATTACCAAAATCGGCAATAAAAACTGGCAATTTTGAGAAAATAAAAATTCTAGCTTTTGAAAACGATTAGCTGCCTTATAATCAATGCTAAAACTTAAAAGGCGATGAATTGATATGGAAGAAAACGAAAAGAAAATTCAGGATGTGTTAGCCAAGCTGGATGAAAAGCAGATCAACTATGAAATGCAGCGGCATCCGGCAGTTGATCGCATTGACCAGATTGCGGATTTGAATCTGATCCATCCAGAAACGGCAGCCAAAAATCTTTTCCTGCGCGATGATAAGCATCAACACTATTACCTGGTGTCGATCATGCCGCAAAAGCGAGTGGATCTGAAAGCCTTTCGTAAAGAAATCGGAGCGCGGCATCTGAGTTTTGCCTCAGCTGAAGACATGGAGAAATATTTGGCTTTACGTCCAGGATCAGTGACGCCGATGGGAGCGCTGAATGATACTGAACGTCAAGTGCAAGTTTACTTGGACCAAGATTTTCAAGGCGGCTTGATTGGAGTTCATGCCAATGCCAATACGGCGACCGTCTGGCTGGATGCGGACGTATTGAGCGCATTTTTAACCGAGTATGGCTGTCGGGTCGCTTATGCTGCCATCTAACAATGTAAATTAATCAAGAAGCATCATGGCTGAGTCTGGTATGAATGAAATAGCGTCTGCGGCAAGTTGGCTTTGGGCATCTAGATTTAGCAATGATAAGATGGTCGGCAGTGGTTAACGATTCAGCTTGGTATGTTTGGCCTTATGTAAATAACCAGCTTTAGTGCGGTAATCTGAGCCATTATGATTAGGTATGACGCGGATGAACATAGCGGCTTGGCAGTTACTGTCAATTATTTACCGAAATGTCAGACAGCCAAACGCGATGGCGATCATCAGTTTAAGAGATTAGGGGATTTTTTGCTTAAATTACGGTATCATTAGACTAAAGCCTTTTACGAAAGAAGGTTGTCGTTATGCCGCATAAAGCCGCTGATCCAGAAATCATTAAAGTTCTGTTGAAGCAAGAAATCATCCGTTTGGGTATTCAAAATAATCCCAGCCGCACCGTTTATCAAGATCGCTATCATCGTGGCGAGGCACCTTCGCCAAACAGTGCCATGCAGATCACCAAAATGTCTTGGAGCGATTTGATGCATGACCTGGGATTTAGTTATGATGCCAAGAAAAACATTGCGCAAAATGGTAAAAAGGGAGCCAGCAAGCATCTCGGTGCCAAGCAGTCCATTCGTTTAGCAGACCCGCAGACATGTGAGCAGGTCGTAAATGAGGCCTTAGAACTTATGCGTCGCGAAAAGATCTATAATGTAAAGGATTTTCGTCTGCGCTGCCGACCGGTTCTGGGCGTCAGCTACGATTCGCTGATGCGCTATGGCTTTTCTTTTGAGGAACTCAAGAAACGCTATGCTGCCAAATACGGTGAAAGCATTCGCAAAACCAGTCGTTGGAGCCGGTATTCCAATGCCGACCTGACGTTTTTGGTAATCGACTATATGAAGGCGCACGAACTGAATGGACTTCATCAATACTCGACTTATCTAAACCTGCATAATGATGCCATGCCCGCGACGGAAACCTTAAAAAAACGTCTGCAGCTGTCTTATTCCGAGTTGAATCGACTTTTGAAGATTCTGCTGCAGTAACGCTGCCTGATATAAATTGCGGATACTATGCGTTGGCTGCGTAAATCGTAAATATGTTCAGCAATCTTCATGTTGATGAATCATGAGGATTTAAATGCGGATATCTGAATAAAAAACTTGCCAAAACCGCAACTTGAAATTCTATGATTGCAGCAGCATAATAATAACTTTTATGAAAATCAACTCGTCTGCAAAATCGTTCACGAATTTCAATAGGGTGAAAATCTAAAATAGCAAACGATTGCACAATTGCTGACTGATCCGCTGTAAATAGATTTGGTTAAGAAAACTTTGCTCATGATTTAACTTTTTTGTTGGTTAAGCCAAAAATCGTTTTCATTGTGTTTACATTAGTGAAATTAATTTACTTTTCGATGATGTTCGTTTAGAATTATCTCAACAATTTGATAATTAATTCACAATCTTTAGGAGGCAATAATTATGGCAAAAGTTGCATTAGTTACCGGTGCAGGTCAAGGGATTGGTAAGGCAATCGCTGAACGTTTGGCTAAAGATGGTTTTTCAGTCGTCGTTGTTGCTCGCCACATGGACGCACTGCAAAAAGTAGTTGAAGGCATCAAGGCAAATGGCGGTGAAGCTTTTGCCGTCACGGCCGATGTTGCCAAGCGCGATGAAGTCTTTGCTGCCGTTGACCAGGCTGTTGAACACTACGGCGACTTCAATGTTATGGTTAACAATGCCGGGGTTGCTCCAACGACACCAATTGACACTGTAACGCCTGAAGATCTGCAAAAGGTTTACAGCATCAACGTTGGTGGTACGATCTGGGGCGTTCAGGCTGCTCATGCCGCATTTAAGAAGCTTGGCCACCCAGGCAAGATCATCAACGCTACTTCCCAAGCCGGGGTCGTTGGTAACCCTAACCTGACCGTATACTCCAGCTCCAAGTTTGCCATTCGTGGGATCACGCAGGTTACGGCTCGTGAACTGGCTGAAGAAGGCACGACGGTTAACGCATACGCACCTGGGATTGTGAAGACGCCAATGATGATGGACATTGCTCACCAAGTCGGCAAGAATGCAGGCAAGAGCGATGAATGGGGCATGCAGACGTTTGCTAAGGACATTGCGCTGAAACGCCTGTCTGAACCTGAGGACGTTGCTAATGCCGTTGCCTTCCTGGCTGGTCCAGACTCTGACTACATTACTGGTCAAACTCTGGAAGTCGATGGCGGGATGCAGTTCCACTAAAATAAATTCATATAAAAAAGATCTCATCGCGAGTTTCGGTGAGATCTTTTTTATTTAGCGCAGTTTCGGCTTTGGACCGTGGGGTGTGTCTTTGATTAAGGATTTTGGGGATTATGGTCGTTTGCGATCGTTCCTTGGCGTTAGGCGATTGTGGCTTCCTTAATTATTGATTCATTGATTTGGTCTGAATTGCGCCCTTTCTTGTTGATTCGTGCTTTGGCTTGCAATCAATGTGGCGCTTTTATTTGCAATCACCGTCTCATCGCGGTTGGCGCTGCTATTTGCAATTAACGCCCTCCAATTGCAGCAGAGCTAATTTGCGTGCAGTGCCGCCAGCATAGCCGGTCAGGCGACCGTCACTGCCAATAACGCGATGACAGGGCACCAAAATCAAAATCGGGTTGTGGGCAACGGCGCCACCGACTGCCCGCGCGGCTCCTTTTGAAATATTTTGATTTGGTGCGGCTTTTTGTCCCAGTTCCTGATAGGTGATGGTGCTGCCAGCGGGGACCTCCTGCAATCCGCTTAGAATGCGCTGCCGATAAGGGGTAGTTTCTAAGGCTAGCGGAATGGCATGCGGGTCGGGATCCTGTTTTGCGAAATACTGATCGAGCCAAGCCGTTGTGCGTTTAATGATGGAATTTTCACCAACGGCAATTTCGTCTAATGCGTAGTCGGCACCAAAGTATTTTTGGTCGTTGAACCAGAGACCATGCAAGGCTGCGTCATCGGCTAGCATAGTCATGGTACCTAATGGGGAATGATATTCGTACTTCAGCATTTTTGAGTGCTCCTTTCGAAATTGGTAGCGGCAGCCGTAAATTTATGGATATTTATAAATATTTGTTGAAAACGGTTTTAACGTCAATTAATTAGAAAAAATATCATCAGACTTAATAATCTTTAACAATCAGCGCAGCAAAAACAATTAAATAATAAGTGCCAGCGAGTTTAGAATGTCTTCTTTTTAAAATTAAAAGTTTATTAAAATCAAACTGTGCGATATACTATATTTTAATATTTAATGTTTTAAGAGGAAAGAGGAGAACAAGATGTGTGGATTTTTAGCCGCTGGTTCCAGTGAGTTTGCACCAAAGGCTTTTGCGGATGCCTTGGCTAAGCTGAACGATCGTGGACCTGATATGACCCGGACGATTTCAATGGATGACAAGGTCTTTGGCTTTAATCGCCTGGCCATCATGGACCTGTCTGAGCGAGGGATGCAGCCTTTCGTAAGTGATGACTGCATCTTGGTCTGCAATGGCGAAATATACAACTATTATGCATTGGAAAAGAACTTGGCCCCAGAGTATGAGTTTGTCAGCAACAGTGACTGTGAAGTCTTGATTCCACTCTATAAGAAATATGGCCTGGATACAATGTGCAAGATGCTGGACGCGGAATTTGCCTTTGTCTTATACGACCAAACCACTAAGCGCGTTGTTGCTGCCCGCGACCCAGTTGGTATTCGACCAATGTTTTATGGTTATACCAAAGGCGAGCATAAGATGTCATTTGCCTCAACTGCCAAGGCTCTGATGGATCTTTGCGATGAGATCTATCCATTCCCGCCAGGATACTACTATGATGGCGAAAAGTTCGTCTGCTACCATGACGCTACGACGGTTTAGAAGATGCGGACCGATGACTTTGCTACGGCAGCCAGCACGCTGCGCGAAAAATTGGTTGAAGCCGTTCGCAAGCGCCTAAACTCTGATGCGCCAGTTGGCTACCTGCTGTCTGGTGGCCTGGACTCATCCTTGGTCTGCTCGATTGCTACCAAGCTTTTGGGCAAGCCGATTCGGACCTTTGCAATTGGGATGGACCGCAACCCGATCGACCTCAAGTACGCGCGTGAGGTTGCCGACTATCTGGGAACTGACCATACCGAATTTATCATGACGCGAGAAGACGTGCTCAACGCTTTGCATGAGGTTATCTACCAGCTGGAAACTTGGGACATTACGACGATTCGGGCCTCAATCGGGATGTACCTGCTTTGCAAGAACATTCATGAAAACACTGATTTGAAGGTAATCTTAACCGGTGAATGTTCTGATGAGCTGTTTGGCTACAAGTACACGGACTTTGCTCCCAACGCGGAAGAATTCCAAAAAGAATCATTGAAGCGGGTGCACGAGCTGTACATGTACGATGTTTTGCGGGCTGACCGCTGCATTTCTTCCAACTCTTTGGAAGGCCGGGTACCATTTGCGGACCTTGACTTTGTCGAATATGCGCTGTCAACTGATCCAGAACTGAAGATGAACCACTATCACAAGGGCAAGTATCTGCTGCGGCAAGCATTTGCTGGGCAAGGATATCTGCCAGACGACATCATCATGCGGGAAAAGGCGGCCTTTAGCGATGCGGTTGGTCACTCATTGGTTGACGACTTGAAGGACTACGCCGAAACGCTCTACACTGATGAAGATGTGGCCAACGCCAAGGAAAAGTATCCATACTGCACGCCATTTACCAAAGAGTCGTTGCTGTATCGTGATATTTTTGAGGAATATTTCCCGGGAAAAGCAAAATGGATCAAGGACTTCTGGATGCCAAACAAGGAATGGGAGAACTGTGACGTTGACGATCCAAGCGCACGGGTTCTCAAGAACTATGGTGCCAGTGGTGAATAAAGCAGATTGCCGTAATAGATAAAAGCGTCATCTCAGACGAGGCTTGTTGTAACAGCCTTGCATCTTGAGGTGGCGCTTTTAGCTTACGATTAAGATTTTGGTTGGCCTGGCTTGGGAAGTTTGGCTATTAAAGCAAAGGAATTCTTCCATCGATTAACCTTCAGCAGCGGAATATCTAGGATTTAATCGAAGAATTGGGCTTCTTGCCAAAATTGATGTCGTTAAACAGCAGCCGCATCTCTGCTGGGATGAAATCAGTGACTTTGGCCGCCAGCTGTTGAGGACTTGTCTGCATCTGCTCGTCAAACCAGGTCAGCAGTCCATTGTAGATGCCGCCAATATGGTAGGCCGCCTGCCAGCAAATGACGCTACCTTGATCGTGATGCTGGTGGGGATTTCTTCTGGGATCGGCTTGCTGGGCAATATCTGGCTGGCCGGAATCTTCATGATGCTGTTCTTCCCAATGAATCTGTGGCTGGTTGCCATTCTGCTCATGCTGATTTGGCTGGCTGGACAACAGATCAGCAACCGCTTTGAAAAAATACGCCAGCCAATGAAAGCAGGTGGGGTGGCTGATGATCGTGATTAGTAATTGGCTGTTGGTGCGTCAGCTCTGAGAATAATATATGAAAATAGCGCTATAGCAGATGTAAGACCTGCTATAGCGCTATTTGTCTTATTTTACTTATCTTGGTCAAGCAGCTCGAATGAATGCTTTTCCTTACCGATCTGCTTCCAGATATCAACGATCAAAACGTCCATAATCAAGGCGCCAATGATAAACAAAACATATGAATACTTGGTCCCCATGGCAGTCTGAACAATGGTGCTTTGGTGAGGCATCTGCGCAGCAGTAATTGCCAGAATCGTGGAGACACAGGCGGTTCCGATTGAGCCGGCATACTGCTGCAGTGTACTGAACAAGGCATTGCCGTCACCAACCAGCTGCGGTTTTAGATGCTGCAGTCCATAGGTCATGACGTTGTTGAATAAGAAGCCGAAACCGACCATGTAGACTGCGTAAAAGATCGTCAACGACCACATTGAGAGATGGCTGCTGAATGCATACATCAAGATCACGGCCAGGTTGGTAAAAAGCGCGCCAAAGATCAGCGGCTTCTTGATTCCTGATTGATCCAGCAGGCGGCCAGTCAGCGGTAGCAGGACAGCTGAGATCAGTGCCCCGAGCAAGAGCATCAGACCAGCGACAAAAGAATTCTGGTGCAGCGTTAATTGAGCACAGTTTGGCAAAAGGAACGTCATCCCGATTTGAATGAATTGAACCATGAAATAAAGCAATAGACATGGCAGATAGATCGGGTCAGCAAAGACATTGGTATTGACCAGCGGGTGTTTGCGATGCGAGGTCAGGTAGCCGAACATAATCAAGGCAGCCAGCGCGACAATGACGTTTCCGTAAAAGGCCGGTGAGCCAAAGCCGCTGGTACCAACGCTGTTCAGCCCCACTTCCAGGCAGATGAAGCCAATGGCAACCAGCAGATACTGCAGAAACTGGAAATGGATGGTGGTTGGTTGATCGATCTGCTGAATGTTGGCAATCCCGATCAGGCCAAAAATGATCCCAATTGGCAGGACAATCCAAAAAATCACGCGCCAGTTGATGAATTGATTAACCAGGCCGCCATAAGTTGGTCCTAAAGAAGGTGCCAGCCCGATTACCATTCCACCCAAGCCGGCGTAGGTTCCCTGCATGGCAAATGGAATCTGCTGCATAATGACGAAAAACAGCAGCGGCATTGCCAGCCCAGTGCTGATCCCTTGAATCAAACGGCCTAACAACAGCATCCACAGCTGAGGCGCCAGGGCACAAAGCAGACCGCCAGTGATAAATGCCAGACTAGATGCAACAATCAAGCCGTGCAGTTTAAAGCGACGCTGCAGAAAGGCTGCCAAGACAACGGTTAGAGCGACGGTCAGCAGATAGCCGGTCGTGACCCATTGAACGGCATTTAGACTTTGGTGAAAATCACGCATCAAAGTTGGAAACGTAACATTCATTGAGGTTTCAACCAAGACACCGCAAAATGCCAGGCCAGCAATGCCAATAATTGACAGATTGGTTTTCTTGGTAACCTGATGTTCGTTCGTTTGCTCCATAAAAATCAAATTCCCCTTTCTCAAATAAAAAAACTGACACTGGGAAGGCAAAAATGCTTTTCCTAGTGTCAGTCTGACTTACGGATATACAAGCGAAAGTTATATCTTAACTATACCACCTTCGAAAATTTTTCGTAAATTAAAAAATCATGATAATTAGGATTCAAAACGGTCAAATGTCTTGCCTAAGCAGGTTATGAGTGAATGGGACATAACGCCTGGCTGGATTGACAATAACCTCGTAAAGATTTGCTAGACGTGTCGCTCAAACACGCTGATCGGATCTTGAACGGCAAATATTGTGGGACGATTTCAAACAGTCGTTGCCTAGCAGCGTTGGGAGGCTCCGGTTGTCGCGTCCAGTCTTGAGCCATCATTCGGGGTAAAGTGCATCAATGGGCCATCAATCTGCGCGTCATAGTCGATCGCGACGTCCAGACCATTGAAAAACCAGTAGTCAAAGGCTTGAATATAGTAATGAATACCATCGACAACCTGATCGACGACGGGGTCAACGGGATGATCACAGCGACCGATGCCTTGTGAAAAACCTTGATGGGCATTGGTTTCGCCATAGCCTTTGCCAAACAGTTTGATGCCGTTGCCAGGCTTAAGATGCATTTCGGTTTGAAACCATTTGCTGGCTTGCGGGGTCATGGTAATCTTGGTTAATTTCTTTTCAGTCATAAGAAAACGCCTTCCTTAAAATATTTGCCTTTAGCCTAACATGATATCGACGGTTTGTCGCCTGGCTTGCTTGTTAACTAGTAAATTTGGTTAAAAAGTTGGTTGCTTGGATTTTACAGCAGTAATTTTTTAATAACCGACCCCATTTTTTTAAAGTTTTGCTAAAATAGGGTGTTGAAGAAACAACCACCGAGATCTGCATTCCTGAACAGGCGGCTGATCTTTTTTGATTGCGTGCTATTTTAATTCCACTGACTGGCAGCGCGCGATCGATGTCTAAGTGATGAGTCAGCATCAAGACATTGGTTGAAGGGGGAAAAATTATGGCTGAAAAACAAGCCAAACTATTCAAGCTGCTGAGTGAAGGGACATTAAACGAATGGATGTTTAACGCCAGCTTTGGTCTGCGTCTCGAGGAACACCGGATTTTAACGAATGGCCGGGCCAGTCGTTATGAATATCCCAAGAACCTCAGCTCACGCAAAACTAATCCATATCTTTTGAGTGGCTTTTCTGATAATCTGATGGAATTTACCACGCCAATCGTCGGAGGGAGCAAGGCCACTTGTCAGCAGTTAAAGGTCTTAGAACAGATCGTTGACAGTCAGCTGCATGAAGACGAACGGATCTGGCCATTGAGTCTGGCACCAGCGCCGGAGTATCAGCACGATCTGGAATATGTCGGCAACAACTGCTCACAGCCGTGGAACAAGGAATACACCAACTACCTGCGTGAAAAATATGGCATTAAGCGGATGATGCTGGGAGGCGCGCACATTGGCTTTAACCTGGACCAGGAGCTACTAAACGCCTTATATGACGAGACTTTTAAGGACGACTTTGCCAGCCAGGCCGATTTCCAAAACGCGGTCTACTTCAAGATGGCCCAGTGTTTCTGTCTATGGCGGTGGCTGTTTACCTATTTATACGGTGCCAGTCCGGTTTCAGAAGCCGTTGAACACGATATGCCAGAACACATCAACCTGCCAGTGCGTAGTTTCCGTAACAGCACCTATGGCTATGACAATCTGCCAGATGAGCGGCCTAGTTATGAAAGCCTGGAAAGCTTTGTCGACCAGATTTCAAAGTTTTTGGAGGATGGTACTTACTATGGTCCGCAAGAATTCTTTGGTCCGGTTCGGCTGCACGGTAAGCATGATGATGACAGTCTGCGCCAGATCGTCAAAGATGGGATTCAATTTATCAGTTTTCGTTCATTTGATTTGGATCCGTTTGCTAAAGGCGGGATCAGTGAAGATACGCTGAATTTCTTAGAGTTGTTAATGATCTACACATTGGTTTCGCCAATGCCGGAAAACCTTAGTGAAAAACTAAACCAGGCAATTGAGCGCAACAATGAGGTCGCTTTGCAGGCACCAGATGAACAAACCGACTGGATGCGCAATGAGGCTATGGATTTGATTGAGCGCTTGAGTCAATTCTGCGATCAATTTAATGCACCGCGCGAATACAAGCTGGCCTTGAGCTTCGTTAAGCGGCGGGTAGAAGATCCAACGCTGACGATCGGTGGCCAGGTAGCGGAAAAACTGGCGAAGGGCGACCTGTTGAGTTTCGGCCTCAAGATTGCCAATGATCGCTATACCAGTTTCGTACGCTCGCCACATCCATTGCAGGCGCTGGCTGGCCAGTATTCCGACAGTGTTCAAAAATTGATTAAGATTGCTATCATGAGCGGGGTCCACGTTGATTTTGAAAATCCCTTAAAGCTCAGTGTCGGCAATCGGGTTGAGACTTTTGACGCGCAGGCTGATCTTGATCTTTCCCGCGGTGCTTTGGATTACTTGTTGAATCTGTTCCCAGAATTAGAAGGCAATTTGGCTGAATAGCAAAAAAACGATTGGGAGGCGCGCCCTGTATGGGAAGCGCCTTTTTGTCATGGTGGCTGTATTGATTCTTAATGATGAAAGGACGATGGATTTTGCGTAAGCTTGGAATTATTGGACTTGGCAATGTTGGCGCGCTGCTGGCCAATTTGCTGGTGGCACGGCAGATTGTTGATGAGCTGGTTTTGATTGACACCAACAGTGATCTGGCAGTCGGGTTGCAAAATGATCTGCTTGATGGTATGTCGGCACTGGCAGTTCAGCCAACGATTAAAGTACAGGATTACGCGGCGCTCAAGGATGCAGATGCCGTTGTCTTGGCAATTGGTAATGCGGAATTGTTAAAAGAGCAACGATTTGCCGAATTGACCGATGTCGGGAAGATGATGCGCCAGATTGCATCGCAGATCAAGCAGAGCGGCTTTAGCGGGGTACTGCTCAACCTGGCTAATCCCAACGAGGCAGCCACGGCCTATCTGCAATATTTAACGGAACTGCCGCGGCCAAAAGTAATCGGGCTGGGAACGGTTCTGGATACCGCGCGCCTGCATCGAGCAATCGCCGATCAGGTCCATGTCGCGCCCAGTGCGGTGACTGGCTTTGTCTATGGTCAGCATGATGGTGAGGCCGTGCCAATCTGGTCAACGTTTCGCATCAATGGCCAACCATTGGAAAAGCCGGTAATGGGACAAAAAATCGATCCGCACCAAAGCGAGATTCAGGCTAAACTGAATGGCTGGTATGCAATCAAAGGTCAAGGCCAAGACGTCAGTGGGATGGCATTATGGACGATGCGGATTTTGCAGGCAGTCTTGTCAGATGAACAGGTCAGTTTTCCCGTGGCGCTTTATCAGCCGCAGTATCAAAGTTATCTGAGTTTTGCCGCGCAGCTTGGTCGACAGGGCGTTGGCAACTATACGCTTTTGCCATTGCGGCCATTGGAGGAAGATCAGCTCAAAGTCGCGGCCCAAAACATTCAAGATCAGCTGAACGTCCTGCTGGAACTGCCAACTGAAGACTAGGTTAGGGCGTTTCGTTAATACGGGCATAAAGTCAGGCTGTCGCTTTTGCTGATGAAAATCGATCCAGTATTTTAGCTGGTCGCATCAATCAAAAAAGATCATCACGGTCGCGTTAGGCTCGGGATGATCTTTTTAGTTTGCAGGCATAATTGAAGATTGGCGCAGACAGTAAATACGCATACTGGCGTGGTTGTTTGAGGTGAGTTTGCCAGAGTGTGTCTAATTTAGCGGTACTGTCGGCGAGCTGGTGCATGGTAATGGTTCATAAACTTCATCAAGTCGTCAAATGAATGGGCGAAATGGATCGCGTCCAGGTATGACTGTTCCAAAAAGCCAGTGTCGTGCATGCGTCGCAACATATTACGTAGGGGGTCATAAAAACCGTTGACGTTATAAAGCGCGGTTGGTTTAGCGTTATCGCCTAAAGACATCCATGAAAAGGCCTCGCTGATTTCTTCCAACGTGCCGATTCCACCGGGCAGCGCCACCAGTCCGTCCGCAAGATCCATCATCAAGTCCTTGCGCACGTCCATGTTAGAAACGATTTTAAGATCCTCAACGCGATCCAGTGCGGTTTGGCGTTCGTATAGCTGTCTGGTGATGACGCCATGGACTTTGCCACCATTATCCAGTACGGCATTGGCAATCACGCCCATGGTTCCGTATTTGCCACCGCCATAGACCAGTTCAATGCCATTTTGCGCCATCTTTTTGCCAAACGCCGCGGTCCTTGCTTGGTAGATGGGATCATTGCCTAGATGCGCGCCACAGTAAACGGCTAAACTCTTAATCATCAAATCGCTTCTTTCCATTTGGTTTTACCTTAATTGTAAACCGATTGATCCTTTGCGGCTTATGTTTTATCAAGGATGAGAATCGGTCAGCAGTTTTAACTGCATCGCACCGGTTGTCGACGAACAGACACTGGTGGAAACAACTGCTTTGAGGACTCCTTATCATGTGTCGAACACTCGTCAGCCACATTTGCCATTAAAATCGCCACAGCCTTTGGAAAATCAGGAGGCCCACCGAACTCATCTGTACCATCAAACCAGCTTAAGTTAAATCGTTCCAAACTTATTTCAATGGCGACCCGCAAACCAATCTCAAATAATCAAACCAGTGCCATCGCTAAGACTGAAGGCAATAAAAAAACGGCGTCCGTCGCGGAACGTCGTGAATGTGAATGAGTCATAACGTAATTAAATTAATTATTGCACGGTTGAATATAGTATACTTGGTCATCGGCTTCATCGATCAGCTTGGCGGGGCGCTGTTCATTGGCTTGGATCGTAATGTGGTAGCCAAACTTGTCCAAGTAGACGAGCTGTTCGGCGCTGACCTGCTGAACGGTAGCCGGAATCAATTGGTTGTCGATTCCCAGCTTGAGTTCTGGTGAGATCGTAATAATGTGCGAACGGTCACGCTCTTCATCATAGTATTTCCAGGTACCGGCATAGAAAACGGGCAAGGCCGCGACGGGATGATTCTGTTTCTTAGATCGGCTGAAACCAAACGAACTGGTGATTCCAGCCATTAGTCCCGCACCGAAAAGCAACATTCCTTTTTTCTTCATTCTGCTCAATCCCCTTCAATTTAACTTGATTTTTCATTTGATCATAAATTTACGATTTTAATTATACACAGCTTTGTGTTATAGAAAGATTTCATTTCTGTTAAAAACTGAAAATAATTGTTAGAATGAAACGTAGCAATTGTAAAGGAGTGATCGAATTGCTAAAATTGGGGATTATTGGAACTAACATTATTACTGATCAAATGCTTGACGCGGCTAAAACCACGGGCAAGTACGAACTGACGGCGGTTTACTCGCGAACTGAGGAACATGCTGAAAAGTTCGGCAAGCCATATGGAGCCACGCAGTTTTTTGACAGTTTGGAAGATTTCTTTGATGAAGGCGACTTTGACGTGGTCTACGTTGCCTCACCAAACAGCCTGCACTATGAACAGGTTCGCTTAGCAATCGAAAATGACAAATTCGTAATTGTTGAAAAGCCTGCCTTTGTCAACCCAAACGAATTTGAGGGCATTGAATCGCTTTTGGCAGCCCACCCAAAGGCCCGTGTCGTTGAAGCTGCTCGTCACATTCACACGGGTCTTTTCCATGCGGCTGAAGAACAACTCAAGCAGATGCCGGTTATTCAAGGTGCCAACATTACGGTAATGAAGTATTCTTCTCGCTATGACAAGGTAATTGCCGGCGACAAGCCATATCCAAACATCTTCACGGCTGAATTTGCCGGTGGGGCATTGATGGACCTGGGTGTTTACGCTGTTTATGGTGCCGTTACTCTGTTTGGCGTTCCGGACAGTGTCGTGCTGTTCCCAACGATGGTCGCAAGCGGTGTTGATGGGATGGACACCGCCATTTTGAAGTATGACAAGTTTGCCGTAACGCTGAACTTTGGTAAGACGGCCAACTCGCATCTGGTTTCTGAAGTGTACGGTCTTAAGGATACGCTGGTCTTTGACTCAATCTTTGACACGACCAAAGTAACCTACTATGACAGTGAAAAGCAGGCCCACCCACTGGAAGCCAAATTTTATGAAAACTCAATGGTTGATGAGCTTAACGATTTTGCTGATCTGTTCAATGATCCGGAAAATCCAGAACAACAGGCTAAATATCGTCGCTGGTTCGATCTGGCGCGCAAGGTCAACACGGTAATGTATGATCTGCGTCGCTCGGCTGAATTGACTTTCCCAGCTGACGATAATCGCTAGACATCAACTGACTAAATTAAAGGATGGATATCTGTTGATCGAACAATTTCAACAACTTTTTGATGAAAAAGGTTTCCAGCAGCCAACGCAGATTCAGACCGCGGTTGCTGAAACCCTAGCTTCTGGAAAATCAGTCTTAGGAATCGCGCCAACTGGTTCTGGTAAGACGCTGGCCTTTGCCTGGCCGCTTTTGCCTAAAGTTGAGCCCGGTGCCGGCGTTCAGATTTTGATTTTGGAACCATCGCAGGAACTGGCAATTCAAACGACGGCAGTTTTACGCGAATGGGCCAATCTGATCGGGGTCAAGGTGCGCTCGCTGACTGGTGGCGCCAATCTGCGGCGGCAAGTGGCAATGCTTAAAAAACAGCACCCAGATGTCGTAGTCGGGACGCCGGGACGCGTGCTGCATATGCTGGACAATCGCGATTTGAGGCTTGACCGGCTGAAGACGCTGGTGATTGATGAAGCCGATGATCTGTTGCGCGATGATACGCAGGCGGTGGTCGAAGATATTGAACGCGCCACACCGCTCAACGCGCAATTGGCCTTTTTCTCGGCAACAAGTTCGGCAGCCTTTGATCAGCTCAGCGTCATGTTTGGCCGCGACATCATTACTTATGACGTTCGTGAAACGGATCAAAGCCGTGGACCGGTTCGGCATGGCTTGGTCTATGCACGAACGATGAGTCAAAAAACGGCAATGCTTAATCGGTTGAGTCACACCAAGGATTTTCGGGCGTTGGTCTTCTTTGACAGTATCAAGACGCTGCACTACGCGGCCAGTCGCTTGAAGCATGAGCACGTCGCTTCGGCAACTCTAGGCGGCAAGCAGCGGCAAACAGAACGTGAAACGGCACTGCGTCAATTCCGCAAGCGTCAGTTAAAGCTGCTTTTGACCACTGATGTCGCCGCGCGGGGGTTGGATATTCCCAAACTGCCAGCCGTGATCAATTTCGAACTGCCTACCACTGTCGATCAGTACGTGCATCGAACTGGCCGAACGGGACGGCAAGGTGAGCCCGGCTTGGTAATCAACCTGGGCAGTGATCATGATTTTCGTGATCTGAAAAAGCTGCTGGCCGATACCGACTATCAGTTTACGGAATTGACGGTTGGTGAAAAAGCCGTCACCGATGAAAAACCGGCCGATGGAGCAGCCAAAATGCCGGTGCGTAAAGAAGCTAGCCGTGCGATTCAAAAGGAACAGCGTGAAAGCAAGCGTGAGGTTAAAAAGAGCATTCACAATACGCTGGATGGCTTTTCGATGCCGGCTAAGCGCAAAAACCGCAAGAAGAATCGCAAAAACAAGGGGATTCGTCTCAAGCACCGTCGCATGGCGGAAAAACAATCTGATCAATAGTCTTGGCGCTGATGGATATTGATTAAGTAAGTGAAATCTCGGTTCCGCCTGGCTATCTCTGTCTGATAGGGGTGGCATCATTTCAAATACAAGGCATGCCTGATTCAGATTCAACATTAAAGAGATATTGTTGACTTTACGATTGAACATAAATGTGCGACAATATTTCTTGTTGCGGTCCTATAGCATAATTGGATAGTGCATCCGCCTCCTAAGCGGTCGATTCCGGTTCGAATCCGGATGGGATCATTTAATTTAACTTAATGTAGATCTTCAGCAAGTCGCCATCCTGAATTGGGTAGCGGCTTGTTTTGGTAGTAGGCTAAATTTTTCGTTAAAGCCAACCAGTGCCAGCCCATTCGCTCAGTTAATCTTGTCTTTGGTAAACTGAGCGGTCACACAACACGGCTGCCGGCAATATCTGGCGTCATTTAATGGCGTAAGACCGGGGAATGAATTATTTGCTGCCTGCTCCTGTGCTGACGGCTGGTTAATGAAATTTACCAGTCGCTGCTCGTTGTCCAATTTGGAAAGTGCCGCGGATGATCTTTGACGGGGACTTTGATCATGACAGGCCATGGCTCGCTGACGTTTGACTGAGGTCGATGACGCTTGGCGGCGATTGAGTGACGGCTAACTATGATTCGGTGGTGCCTGATCAGCGGATTGTGAAGGGAATCAGGCGTTGACCCATTGCGCTCTTTGAAATTACCTACTTTATGCTGCTTTTTGGCCAATAGTAGGTAGCTGCATACGCGATTCATCTGACATTACCTACTTCTGATGCCTTTTGTCAAAATAGTAGGTAAAAATGCATATTCTGGGGATGATCGGGCCAGACCGACTTTGTGAATTACCTACTATTGCGCAATTTTTATCAAATAGCAGGTAATGTTAGGGATCCCTAACTTGATATACATTGATTTTTACCTACTATCTATGCATTGGTTTTTCGAAAAAAGTAGGTAATGAGATTTCACCAGCCGTTATTATGCAAGAAATTTTGAATATTTGAGTCTAATTAGGTTCAATGCTGTCGAGTAGATGCCCGCATTCATGGAGAAGATTGCTTTTGGACCGTTGCAAGTTTTTCGATTACAACGTTTGCTTCATTTTCGGCGCATGGCAGATAAATGAGCAGATAAATGACCTCAGCAATTTTTGAAGTCTTATCTATTTGGACGATATTTCCGTTAAATGCAGGTAATGGACGAGCTGGATTGGGCCGCATCATAAATGAATGGACAAAAATAGCGTGATAGCAGATCTGGTAAAATCTGGGATCACGCGATGCTGTTTGGTTTAGGAGCCGAATCTTCTCTTTGGAATTAGGAATCCCGGCTTCAAAGTCAGTAAATTTAAGTTTTAGAGCTTATCTTTCGAGTCAGTGCTCCGACAATCGGGCTCAGCTTGTAGTTGTTAGTCAGATTAATCTCGTAAGTCTGGCAATACCGGGCTTAGCGATTGGCGATTTTGTCGTTGGACTTAAAGATCAGCCACTTGGAAAAGATATAGTTGGCAATCACGACGACGACATTGTCCAAAATCTTAACGACCAACTGTTGGATGGCGGAGTCAAAGCCTAAAAGCGTCACCCCGACGTACATAAAGACGATATCGATCAAAAGCGTCAAGGCACGATAGAAGTAGAACTTGATAAACTCCACGATAAAAGCGCGGAATGTCGTATAGTGTGAGCCAAAGACCCAGACCTTGTTCGTTAAATAAGCGACCAGAACGGAAACAAACCAGGCAATAATGTTGGCAAGCTGGTAGTTCCAGTGAATGCCGGAACTGAGCCATTGGAACACGCCGATATTGACGATGGTTGTCACCACGCCCCAAAACAAGTAGGCAATGACGCTTTTATATTTATTCCATAATTCAGTCATTAGTCTTGAGCTGCCTTTTCTACCAACTGTTTGGCAAATGCGTCCAGCTTGGTGATATCGTCTTGATCTGGCTCCAGGTTGATGTGAACGTTGTCAGCACCCTTAACGGCACCAGTTTGTTCAAAGGCCTCGCCAAACTTGTCAACAGCCAGGCAGAAGAAGTCTTCATAAAAAGTATCGCCTGAGCCGGCCACGCCATAAACCTTGCCGCTCAGATCTTCTTCTTTTAAGTCATCGAAAAAGTCCAGGCCTTCATCAGGCAGGGCCCCTTCGTCATAAGTGTATGGGCAGACGACGCAGATGTCGACGTCTTCAAAATCAGCCGCGTCGGCCATCGTCATTTCGGTTTCTTCAACTTCAACGCCTTGGTTTTCCAAAGCTTCGGTAATAATATCGGCAACGTCTTCATTGTTACCAGTAATCGTGGCATATACGACCAATGCTTTTGCCATTGTTTTTCCCTCCACGTAAATAGATTCGTAAATAAATTCGCAACGGATAGTATAACACAGAATTATTTTGCGGCCTTGAGTGATATACTAAATAAGATATTAAAATTTATAAACTAAGGAGACTTTCTGGATGATTAGTTTAAAGTCACCACGCGAAATTGAAGCGATGGAAAAGTCCGGTGCCGTTTTAGCCGGGATGCACATTGGGGTGCGCGAAATCATTCGGCCTGGCATTTCCAGCTGGGTAATTGAAGAATTTGCCCGTGAATATTTCAAAAAGGCACATGCAATTGCCGCTCAGATTGGTTTTGAAGGCTACCAGTACGCAACCTGCATCAGCGTTAACGATGAGATCTGCCACGGTTTTCCCCGCAAGAAGCTGATTTTTAAGGATAATGATCTGGTCAAGGTTGATACGGTCGTGAACCTGGATGGCGCCTACAGTGATTCCTGCTGGTCATACGCGGTTGGCAAGGCCAGTGATGAGGTCAAGCGCTTGATGGACGTTACCTATAAGTCATTATATCTAGGGATTGATCAATGCAAGGTCGGTAACCGGATTGGGGACATTGGCGCGGCCATTCAGCACTATACGGAAGATGAGAACGGCTATGGCGACGTGCGCGAATTTGTTGGCCACGGTATTGGACCAACGATGCACGAAGATCCAATGGTGCCCCACTATGGCAAGGCGGGACAGGGAATTCGGCTGCGCAATGGAATGACCATTACCGTAGAGCCCATGATCAACACTGGTACCTGGGAAGCTGATACTAGTGATCCAAGCGGCTGGCTGGCTAAAACGGCAGATGGTGGCTTGAGCTGTCAATACGAACACTCGCTGGTAGTTACCGACAAAGGCCCAAAGATCTTGACTTCCCAAGATCCAGAAGCCGATGCCGCCTACCTGTACGATGACAACTACGCTGAATACCTGGCACACTACGCTAAGCTGGCTAAAGAAGTTGCCAAAAAGTACATGAAGTAGTCCATAAGATAATTACGCGTTACTAAAGACGTGATGCCTTGGTTTGCTGCCAAGCTCCACCACGTCTTTTATTTATGATGGGTGCAAGATGAGTAGAACGTTACGAAGAACTTTAATTGGCTTAGCTAGTATTTTATTAGTGATGAATCTGTGGATGTGGGATGGTCGGTTGCCATTTGTCGGCTATCAGGAAAATAATGCCCACCTGATGATTCTGCAGCTGATTCACGTTATTTTGATCGTTAGTGAACTTTTGATTTTGATGCTGCTGGGCAAGATGATGACGCGGCTGCGCTTGGCTAAAGTCCGCGTCGTCAGCAGCTGGCTGTTGATGGTGACCATTGGCATCTTGGCAGTCTTGCTGGATTTGTTTTGGAAGAAAAGCTTTCAGTTCAGCAGTCTTTTAGATGCCGTCATGCCGATTACGCGCAACGCCATGCCGCTGGCAACCGCTTTTGTTCTAGGGGGGATAAGCAGTCGTTGGCTGGCTGACCTCAAGTTAAATCAGCGAATGGGACTGATTTTGGCGCTGCTGCTGCTGTTTTTGACGATGACGGTTTATAATCGCGACCTCTGGGGATTGGGCAGCGGCAATACGATTTTAAGCACGCTGCTGATTTTATCGTTAGGCGCGCTGACTGCCGAGTGGCGACCGCAGTCAAAGCGGAGGCTGCTCTTGGCTGCTGGTGGTCTGTTGGTGGCAACCGGTGTGATGGCGATGATCATGCCTAAGATCTCAATCATGCTGCATAATGACATGTCAACGGCCAGCCGGATTGCCAGTTTAAACAATTTCTGCCTGATCATCGTGGCGCTGCTGCTGAGTCTGGCTTTGAGCATGCCTGGCCGCTTGGCTGATGAGGTTGAGTCAGTAGTCAGCGATCGGCATAACGAGGCATACTGGATTACGCTGGGAACGGTGGCGATTGTCCAACAGCCGCTGCTTGAACAGCATTTTATCGGTTTGGCAGCTGGGCATTTTGAAAATCTGATTGCCAAAATGGGACTCCTGTTGGCAAGTGCGGTCATCGTTATTATCGCGGGCGGACTGCTACGCTGGGTTGGCAAATGGCTGTTGGAACGAACCGGCTTGATGCGGCGCTTGAACAACTGGATAGCGACGCTGCCAACTAGTCTTGGTCAATGCTGGCCATGGCTTAAGCAGTGGTGGCAGCGAAACTGGAGCACGGTCCTGTTATGGGGCAGCTGTTATGTGCTGGCGGTCGTTTCATTTATATTGATGAACAGCAGTTGGCAGTTGGCCCCAAATACGGGAAGTTCGTATAATGTCTTCCTTTATACAGTTTTTGCCTGCCAAAACATGCTGCTTTTGACAACGATTCTGTACGGTTTGATCGCCAAGACGCTGCAGGCATTGTTCAATCGCTACTGGGCAGCTTTGGGAACGACCACAGCCCTGGTGATGCTGATGATCGTTGCCAACCGAATTAAGATTGCCGCGCGCAATGAGCCGATTCTGCCATCTGAGGTCAGAATGTATCAGGCATATGGCAGTCTGTTTAAGATGGTCAAGGGCTGGATCTGGGTCGTGGCTGCGATTGTGGTGCTGCTTTTGGTCATGATCGTCGTTCGCCTGGAAAAACGTTATCCCGTTGCTAAAATCAAGTTGCCGGCAAAAATCGGCTGGCTGGTCGTGACCGTGATGGCATTTGGTAGCAGTCTGTTTTGGAACAATCAAGGATCAGCAGTTAATGCCTTTATGACTGGGATGGGCGATCAGGCAATGTTTTACAATCAATTGACCGGTGCCCGCATTAATGGTCCGCTGATTCAGTTTATGAATAATCTTGACGTTAAGGTGATGAATCGGCCCAACGGATATTCAAAGGCTAAGATGGCTGCAATTGCCAAGCGCTATCAAAAAGAGGCGCGGCGGATCAATCAAACCCGGCAAAACGATCTGGCTAAACAAAACATTATCTTTAATCTAAGTGAGAGTTTTTCTGATCCGCGTCGCGTGCCCGGCATCAAGCTGGCACATGATCCAATGCCTAACATTGAGCGATTGAAGAAAAACAACACCAGCGGCTTGATGATCAGTTCGGGCTATGGCGGCGGGACGGCCAATATGGAATACATGACCTTGACTGGCCTGGCGCTCTGCAATTTTTCGCCAACCCTGCCAACGCCTTATACCCAGTTGGTACCGTTTCAGAATCAGGCCTGGTCGATCAACCAGCTGTTTAAAACGTCGATGGCCATTCATCCATACGTCGGCGTCTTTTACAGTCGGATCGCGGTCTATCAGAAGTTCGGTTTTGATCGCTTTATGTACCTGGGCAGCAAGTATTCGATTAAGCATCAGTCCCAAATTGGCCGCAGTCAGTATCTTTCGGACGCGACCTCATATGCCAATACGCTGGATCAGCTAAAGCGCGGCGGCAATGGCTTGCTTGTCAATCTTGTAACGATGCAGAATCATTTTCCTTATGATCAGCATTATTACGATGGCGCTGACTATTATCATGCCAGTGCCAAAAACGGGACATCGACCGACCAAGTAGAGCAGTTTGCAATGGGCGTTCACTATACCGATCAAGCAGTCGCCAAGTTCATTAAGCAGATTGATCGGTTGAATAAGCCCGTCACGGTAGTCTTTTATGGCGATCATCTGCCTGGCATCTACCAAAACGACATGGCTAAGGATGGATTAAAGATGCATGAGACCGACTACTTTATCTACTCCAACCGCGCCGCTAGAAAACAGGGCGCCAAGAATCTGACCAAGAGTACCGGCTATGTCGTGCCAAACGACTTTATTGCCATGGCCGCGGCCCAGACCAACTCAAAGGTGACGCCTTATCTGGCATTATTGACGGATGTCTGGCAAAAACTGCCGGCTGCCGCGATGGATACCAGTCAAAGTACTACCAATACTTATAATTCCACCGCGCAGTTTATCAACCAGCAAGGAAAAGTCGTTGCCAAAGCCAAGCTGACTAAAAAACAACGGCAGCTCTGGCACGACTATCAGTTGGTTCAATACGATTTGACGACTGGTCATCAGTACCTGTTGAAAAATGGCATGATGAAATAGTTAGACAATACCCGCGTAAACCGGGTGAACGCACGCTCCTCAAGATAAGAGGGGCGTTTTTATTTCGTGATATAATATTTTTTGATATTGCATTGTCGCTCCGTGCTGATAATCTGATAAAATTAAAAACATTATTTCTGAGATAAGGCAGGTTAACCATGGACAAAAAGCCGAATAAAATAAAAAATTTCGTGCTGCTTTTTATTAAGCATTTCACCATGGCACAGGTTTCAGCGTCAGCGGCGGTCTTGGCCTACTACTCGCTGCTGTCGGTTTTTCCGGCGATCATCGTGGTCGGTAACCTGCTGCCAATGTTGGGGCTGAATGCCAAAACCGTCTTGGACTATCTGCAGACGGCGATTCCAGAATCAGTGTATGACTTTTTAAGACCGATCATCTATGACTTCCTGCAGCATGGGAACGGCGGCACATTGACTTTGGGTGCGATCGTGGCATTATGGTCCACCAGCTTGGGAATCGCGGCTTTTCAGCGCAGCGTCAATCATGCCTATGGGGTCGCGGAAAACCAAAATCCGATCATCAACCGTGCCGTGTCGTTTCTTTGGATGCTGGTCATCTTACTTATCGTGACGACGCTGGTGATTTTATATGGGCTTGGTGAACAGACCTTGAGCAGCCTGCAGCCGATCTTGGGCTTTAGTACCAAATACGTCACGTTCTTTAGGTCGATCAAGTGGCCGGTTACTTTCTGGGCCCTGTTTATCTTGCTAACCCTGCTGTATTACTTTGTTCCCAATGCTTTGGTCAAACTGCGCTACGTGATTCCGGGCGCCTTGATTGCAGATCTTTTATGGATGGGACTTTCCCGGGTCTTTTCCTATTACACGATGATTTTTGCCCATAACATTACGTCTTATAAAACGATTGGGGCGTTTATCGTGCTGATGATCTGGCTGGATCTGTCCGGGATGGTGATCATGATCGGGGCCACCATCAATGCCACGCTGCAGGATGCCCATGACGGCGAGATCAAGGAAAAGAAGCATCTTTGGCAGTACGTGCGCAAGATGCGGCATCGCGAGTTTAACGACCGCTACCATTATGATGAGCATAAATAAAAGCAAAAACGCCGGCAGAAAGGACCTGCTGGCGCTTTGAACAGTTGGACTTATATTTGGTTAAAGTGAGGAAGTTTTTAAGAAATGGCGAAAATTTCAAAAATTGAAGCACAAAAACGTCCTGGCCGCTATAATATCTATCTTGATGGCAAGTATGCGTTTGCCGTAGCTGAAAGCGTCTTGATCAAGTACCGGCTCATGAAGGGGATGGAACTCGATCAAGCACAGCTGGCTCAGATTTCTAATGATGATGAGATTGCCAAGACCTATAATAAAATGCTGGACTATCTGGCTCACCAGCTGCGAACGGAACATGACGTCTATGAGAAGATGCGTCAGCTCAAGACCCCGGCTGAAGATATTGAACCGGTGATGCAAAAGCTGCGCGGGCTCCATCTTTTAGATGATCACGAGTACGCGGCCAGCTACGTACGCACGGTGATGAATACTGAACTGAAAGGGCCCCAGGTGATTCGGCAGAAACTGCGGCAAAAGCAGATCGGCGAATTGGATATCGACAGTGCCCTGGCGCAGTTCACCCCGGAGCGGCAGCTGGAGAACGCGACCAAGCTGGCCAAAAAGCTGTTTAAACGCTATGGCAAGCTGCCAGCACGTCGCCAAGCCGAAAAAGTGCGGCAGGGATTGGTAACGAATGGCTATGCGGCCGATCTGTTCAATGAGATCAAGGATACTGTGACGCCGCAGCCTGATCTTGAGCAGGAAGACGAACTGTTGGCCAAAGAAGCGGCAAAGGTTTGGCGGCGCTATGAGAAACGCGTGCCGACGGATTATGAAAGACGGCTTAAAGTTAAGCAGGCTCTGTATCGAAAGGGGTTTGACCTGGATGAGGTTGAGCATTGGCTGAATGAGCATGAGAACGCTTGAGACCGATAGTAGTTTTAAAATGTCTTTTTAAATTCATAATTTACTGGTATTATGTAGAAAGTATTGTTTTGATAAGGAATTGCTTTCAAAAATCTTAACTAGAGTTTTAAGTGATATTATGCAAAATCAAATTGAAGAAACAGAGTCAACGGAAATCATGGAAAAAAGTCAAATAAAAAAACAATCACTGACCTATCTTTTCTTTAAGCGATTGACCGACATCGTTTTGTCGCTGCTCGCTTTGATTTGTTTTAGTCCAGTGTTTTTAGGCGTTTGGATTGCCAACCGCTTTGGCGACAATAAGGGACCGCTGTTTTTTAAGCAGACCCGAATCGGTAAAAACGGCAAGCCTTTTAAAATGTACAAGTTTCGCTCAATGATCGTTAATGCTGACGAGATGCTGCATTCTAACATCGAGCTTTATGAAAAATACGTTGAAAACAACTATAAGCTCGAGCCGGATGAGGACCCACGCATTACCAATCTGGGACGCTGGCTGCGGCGGACTTCGATTGACGAGATCCCACAGTTCATCAACATCTTAAAGGGTGACATGAGCATTGTCGGACCACGGCCAGTCGTTAAAGAAGAACTCAAGGAATATGGCGATCGCGTCGATAAGTTTCTGTCGGTCAAGCCGGGTGCCATGGGACTTTGGCAGGCTAGCGGCCGCAGCAATATCGGCTACCCCGAGCGCTGTGATCTGGAATTAAGCTATGTTGATCATGCGTCATATTGGTATGATGTAAAGATTATGTTTAAGAATATTATCAGCATCTTTAAAAATACGGGTGCTTACTGAGTTGGAGGGAAAGATTAGTGAACATTAAAGTCTTAGTAGCGGTGCACAAAAACTATGCAATGCCTAGTGATCCAATGTATCTGCCGGTATTTGTCGGCAAGGATCTGCATCCAGACGTTAACGATACTTTCCAAGGCGACAATACTGGCGACAATATCTCTAAGAAGAACGCGCACTATAACGAACTGACCGCGCTTTACTGGGGCTGGAAAAACCTGCCAGATTTGGATGCACTGGGCCTGGTTCACTATCGTCGCTACTTCTCTTTGCATCATGACAAGGATTTAAGCAAGGTTTTGAGTACGGCTGAAGCGGAGAATCTGTTAAAGGATTATGACGTTATTTTGCCAAAGCAGCGCAACTACTTTATTGAGACCAACGAATCGCACTACCTGCACGTTCATGAACATGAGCCGCTGGAAGTTACGCGCGAGGTTATCAACAAAAAGTATCCTGCCTATGCCAGATCATTTGAAACCGTAATGAAGCGGACCAAGGCACACTATTTCAACATGATGATTATGAAAAAACAGCCGCTCGATGAGTACTGCACTTGGCTGTTTGACGTCTTAGGCGAAGTAGAAAAGCGTATCGACTATTCCAACTACACGCCATATGAGCAGCGGGTCTTTGGATTTTTGAGTGAATTGCTGTTGGACACCTGGCTGGGATGCCATCCAGAGTATCGGACGGTTGACGTTAACTATGTCTTTATGGAAAAGCAGAACTGGCTGCTAAAAGGCGGTAAGTTCTTGAAACGTAAAATCATGGGACATGGTGAACACTAATAATCAGGAGAGAGAGCATGGCCAATTTAGTCGGTAAAAAATTTCATGAAATTGGCAATTGGCGAATTGATGGGCAGATTATCTATGAAATTGCATTTGCTTTTGAATTTGTAGTTGCGTTTTTAATTACTTCAACCTATACCGATTACTTTTCAAACCATTTGCTGCATACATTAATGTTTGCTGGTCTAGCATTGGTTTTATTAAAGATTTTTTTATTCGATGACTTAGATTTAAAATGGCTGGCAATCGATGCAATTGCCTTAATATTGCTATTGATAACTTGGCGAATGTCAAAAGAATTTTCGCTTTTTTCAATGGGGATTTTTGTTTTAGGTGCAAGAAATGTTGATTTTAAGCGAATTATCAAGATTTACTTTTATGTTGGAATGTTACTTCTAGCCTTTGTGGTGATTTCAGCTATGGGTGGCTTGATAAGAAATCTAGTCTATCGTCGAGACATGACCAATATCGTTAGGCAGTCATTTGGGATTGCCTACCCAACTGATTTTGCGGCACATGTCTTATACTTGATTTTAGCTTATGCCTATTTAAAGTTTGGCAAAATTAAATGGTATGATTACGCAGTATTTTTAGCGGCCGCGGTTTTCTTGGTAAAATTCTCTGACGCGCGCTTAAGTGCCTATGCCATCATCTTATCAATTCCAGTACTTTGGATCGGGCAAAGAGCTCAGACAGATCATTTATTAAGTCGATTCATTGCATCGTTTTATTGGACGGTTCCGATTCTATCGGCATATCTGGTGATTATTGCCTCATATTTTTTCACACCGTCAAATAAGATCCTGACTAAAGTTAACAATGCAAGTTCTGGCCGCTTGTTTTTAGGACATAAGGCAATCTCTGAATATGGCTTTTCAATGTTCGGCAAGCAGATTATTGAGCATGGCTGGGGTGGTGCCAATGGGTTGAAAATGTCGCAAAATGCCCCTGCTAATTATTTTTTTGTTGATTCTTCATTTTTACGAATGACGATTTTATATGGAATAATCATGGCAATTATAATATTATTGGCTATGACTAAAATTTCATGGGAATCATTCCAAAAAGGAAGCTTCGCATTAGCAAGCATTATTGTCATTGTATCGGTGAGTGCAATGGTGGAGCAGCGGCTATTGGATCTGGCATACGATCCCTTTTTAATTGCATTACTGGCCAATGTTTATACAAAACATAAAGCGGAGGATATATCTTGAAAAACTACTCAGCAAAAGAACTCATTCAAATGTTTTGGAAGAGTGTAATTTTGATTTTGGTACTGGCAGTTCTTGGCGGCGGAGCAATGGGTTACCGTGCCAAAAAGCAGCAGCACACTACTTATAGTGCCAGTCAGGAAATCGTAATCTCACATAATCTTAATGAAAATCAGTCATCAGATGATGGTCAGGATTCTATTACGAATGCTGATATGAATATGATGCCAACTTACGCGGCTATTGCGGAAAATGAGGCGATCTCGGAAACGGCACACAAAATGTTGCCAAAGTCGATTAAGAAGCACTACTCAGTTAAAGATGTAAATGATTCTGTTAAAGCCGTTGCGCATCAGCAGTCGTTGGTATTAACGATTAAGGCTAAAGCTGGTTCAGCCAAGGCCGCTGTCGAAATTGCCAATGCAACTGCAAAGGCGGTTAAGAAAGATCTGCCTAAGCTGCAGCCAGGTGCTGGTACCGTAACGCTGCTGGCTAAGCCAACTACCAAGTCAGTAACCAGTGAAACACTGCCGCACGCCAAAAAATATGCAATGGTGGGCGCAGCTATGGGTGGCTTGATCGGAATCGTAATTTCCTTTGTCGTAATTACCTTGAAGGATCTTGTTAAGAAACGTAAATAAAGTTATTTTAGAGATTAATTGGTAATGCTGATTGATCTCTTATTTTGTATTTAGGAGTGAAAAAATGAGTAAACGAGTTTTGTTGACGGTTGTTGATCCCAATCCGAATAATGCAGGGCCAAAAGCTAAGAATGACATTGAAGAGATCCTGGCTCAAGAAGGCTATCAAGACATGCGGTTGCCATATAACTGGGAATCAAAAATAGCTAAATTTAAATATAAATATTGGAGCATTCCAAGACTGTTTAAGAACAAAGAAATTGACGAATTGGTAATGCAGTTTCCAATCTACTCACGGGCGCTGATGGATGCTTTTATTGAAAATTTTCGTAAGTATTCAAATGGTAAGCTGTTTTTTATCATTCATGATATCGAATCGTTGCGTTTCTTTAAGGATGACCCCAGCTATGTAGAAAAAGAAGTGCAATGGCTCAAAGAAGCCGACGGAATCATCTCTCATAATCAGAGCATGGAAAAATGGATTCGCAGTCAAGGAGTAGAAACGCCAATCGTAAATCTGGGATTGTTTGACTACTTAAACCCACAGCCAATTGATGAGGAAACTGAATATAATAAGTCGGTATGTCTAGCCGGTAACCTAAGAAAGTCTAATTTCTTGCAAAAGATTGATATGAAGGATGCCAAATTAAATGTTTTTGGTCCCAATGCTCCCAAGTCTTTTGGAAAAGGCGTTGAATACAAAGGACAGTTTTCTCCAGAAGAGCTGCCTAAACATTTGAAGTCAAACTTTGGCTTGATCTGGGATGGTGACAGTCTGGAAACTTGTACTGGGCAGTTTGGCGACTACATGAAATATAACTGCCCGCATAAGGCATCATTATATTTAAGTACTGGTATTCCAGTGATTGTCTGGAAAGAAGCTGCGGTCGCTCAATATTTGGTTGACCATCAGTTGGGAATTGCTATCGACAGTCTGAAGACGCTGCCCGAAATCCTGAATCAGATTAGTTCTGATGAATATAAGGTAATGAAGCAAAATGCAATTGAAGCAGCTCATGCATTGCGTAATGGGGAACATATCAAGACTGCCTTAAACGAACTGGAAAAAGAAATGTAGATTTGGAGGCGAAGTAAATGATACCTAAAAAGATCCATTATATTTGGCTTGGTCATGGTAAAAAATCACCGAAAATGAAACGATGCTTGGCTTCATGGCAGCAGGTTCTAGTTCCAGCTGGTTATGAGATTATTGAATGGAACGAAGATAATTGGGATGTTACGCAGAATAAATTTGCCTATGAAAACTATCAGGCTGGCAAGTATGCTTACCCATCCGACGTTATGAGGCTTGACGTACTTTATCGATATGGTGGAATCTATATTGATACTGACATTTTAGTGAAGAAGCCCTTTGATGAGTTTTTAAATCTGCCAGCATTTTGGGCGATGCAGTTTGATAATACGATTAGTACTTCGATCTTTGGGGCTGAGGCTGGTAATTCTTTTATTAAGTCATTATTGACTAAGTATGATGGATTTGATCGTCAAATGATGCTGGACGGCAGATTGCCGGAGACCAACAATGAAATTATCACCAAGGCCTTACTTGATTACTATCCAGAATTTGTTTTGGAAGATAAAAAACAAATTTTAAATGATGGAACGGTAATTTTTCCTAAAGAGTATTTTATGTTTCCAACATTTAATAAATCGATGGGCTATTCAGAACATCTCTTTACCAAGACTTGGGGCCATGATGACTATTCAAAGGCGCACTATGTTATTAAAGACATTGTGCATCGATTAGTTGGGGATGTTGTCTTTGGTAAGATCAGCTCAGCACGTGGGCGTAAGCTCTTTTTACAAAATGAAGAATATCAAAGAGAACGGGATAATAAAAAGCAAGGATCGTAAGCTAGCATGAAAACAGATATTACCATAATTATTCCAACCTATAATGCTGAGCACACGATTGAAAAGTGTGTAGAAAGTCTGCTTAAGCAGGTTGGTAATTTTTCATATCAAATCATAATCTTGGATGACGGTTCCAGTGATGGTACGTTAGCTAGGCTTGAAAAATACCAGGATAATCAGTTGGTTGAGGTAGTTGCCAAGCAAAATACTGGTGCTTCAGCAACTCGGAATGTCGGGATTGAAATGGCAGAAATGGATTCCGAATACTTAATTTTTGTCGATGCTGATGACTTTGTTGAAGCAGACTATTTAAAGCTGCTATTCGATCAATTTAAAGATAATAGTAACTGTGATCTGGCTATCTGCGGTTATCGTAAGGAAGATGAAAATGGCGAGTTGCGTTTTAGGGCTGCTGGTCAAAAGCAAATGATGGATCGGCGCCAGGCTTTGGAACAGATTTTTGTAAGTACTGGCTATGAAGGCTATCCTTGGAATAAGCTATTTAAAACTAGTATCATTAAAGATAATCAGATTCGCTTTAATACCGATTTAGTATTAGCTGAAGATTTATATTTCTGCTGCGAGTACTTGCTGCATTGCTCTAAGGTGAGTTATGATCCGAAGCCGGTTTATCATTACGTGGTTCAAGAGAATAGTCAAATCAATTCGAATCGTTATGGTGCGCCATATAATCCTAAGTCTTTAAACATCATTACCACTTATACAAGACTGCAAAGCTTGATTCCTGCTAAGTACCAAAAAGTACACCAATCGATTAATACACAGCTTTGTTGGAGCTCTACGACGATTTTACGTAACATCATGCTGGCGCCCAATCGAGACGAGGTGCCAGCTGACACGATTGCCAAACTGAAAGGAATAGTTAAGCAAAATCGTCATGATTTCATGCAGAATACAATCTTGCCAAAGCGGGATAAAATTATTTTTATGTTGAACCTTTATGCACCGGGATTACTAGCGTGGATCTGGAAAAAATTTAGTTTACGGGGAAATGGATTTTAAATTTAAGAAAGCTTAAAATTGAAATTTTATTATTCAAAAAATAATCTCCGTAGTAAAATAGTACAGTTAATATGATTCAAGATAAATCAAATTCTAATTTATAAATAAAGAGGACCGTTATGAATAATTACGATTATTTAGTAGTAGGTGCCGGCTTATTTGGAGCCACTTTTGCCTACGAAGCAGCTAAGCGTGGCAAGCGCGTTAAGGTAATTGAAAAGCGCAGCCATATTGCTGGCAACATCTACACTAAGAAAGTTGATGGTATCCAGGTACATGAATATGGTGCTCATATTTTCCATACTTCTGATAAGGCAATCTGGGAATACGTTAATCAGTTTGCGGAATTCAACCGCTACACGAATTCTCCAGTAGCCAACTACAAAGGGGAAATGTACAACCTACCATTCAACATGAACACCTTTAATAAGATGTGGGGAGTTCGAACGCCTAAAGAAGCAATGGCTAAGATCAATGAGCAGCGAGCTGAAATGGATGGCAAAGAGCCTCAGAACTTAGAAGAACAGGCTATTTCTCTGATCGGTCGCGATATCTATGAAAAGCTGATCAAGGGCTATACCGAAAAGCAGTGGGGTCAAAAGGCAACTGAGCTGCCGGCCTTTATCATTCGGCGACTGCCAGTTCGATTGACTTACGACAACAACTACTTCAATGATCTGTACCAAGGCATTCCAATGGGCGGCTACACGCAGATCGTTGAAAAGATGCTGGCCAACGATTTGATCGACGTTGAACTGGGGGTTGACTTCTTTGATCAACAAGATGAATATCTGGCAAACTTCCCTAAGATCGTCTTTACTGGGATGATCGATCAATTCTTCAACTATGAATTGGGTGAGTTGGAATACCGCAGCTTACACTTTGAGACTGAAGAGCTTGACGAAGACAACTATCAAGGTAATGCCGTGATTAATTACACTGATGCCGAAACGCCGTACACGCGAATTATTGAGCACAAGCACTTTGAATTCGGTAAGGGCGATGAAGGCAAGACGATCATTACGCGCGAATATCCAGCTGACTGGAAACGAGGCGATGAACCATATTATCCAGTTAACAACCAACGTAATAATGCTCTTTACCAACAATACACGGAATTGGCCGGACAAAAGGCGCCAAACGTTATCTTTGGTGGTCGTCTGGGTCAGTACAAGTACTACAACATGGATCAAGTAATCAAGGCGGCCTTAACGACCGTGGCTGAGGAGTTTGACAAGTAGATCATGAAGGTTATCAAAAACTATCTGTATAATGCGGGCTACCAAATTTTATTGATGTTTGCTCCTTTGATTACGACACCATATGTTTCACGAGTTTTGGGAGCACATGCATATGGTATCAATACTTATACAAATGGTTGGGTTACTTTCTTTTATTTGATGGGTCAAATGGGGATAACCCTCTACGGTAACCGTGAAGTAGCCTATCATCGTGATGATAAATATAAGCGTTCGCAAACTTTCTGGGGCATTGAGCTTCTTCAATTAGGTACGATTACCATTGCCTTGATAGCCTATTTGGCAGCTGTTTTTCTCTTTAGTACGACGTTTAAGAAATATTACCTGCTGCAAACATTATGGATTGTGGCTGCAGGACTTGATGTTTCTTGGTACTTTATGGGAATGGAAGACTTTAAAAAGACGGTTACGAGAAATACGATCGTCAAGTTGATTTCAATTGCGTTGATCTTTATACTTGTCCGAACGGAAGCCGATCTTTGGAAGTACGTGCTGCTTTTGGGATTGGCGCAGGTTGGTGGTAACGTTACTTTATGGCCTTATCTGCGCAACAGTATTCAATGGGTACCAATCAAAGAATGGCATCCGCTTAAGCATTTCTACCCATCTCTGTTGCTGTTTATCCCAACAATTACCACGCAGATCTATTTAGTTGTCAACAAATTAATGCTTGGTAAGATTGGGCAGCCAACTGCCTTGGGACAATTCGATTTTGCTGATAAAATCGTTAAGTTGGTCTTAGCAGTCGTAACGGCTACGGGGACGGTTATGTTGCCTCATGTCGCCAATAAATATGCTAATGGCGACGTTAAAGGGATTCGAACAAGTTTATATTCTTCATTTGATTTTGTAACAGCAATGTCCGTTCCAATGATGTTTGGCTTAATGGCAATTTCATCTAAATTCGCTCCCTGGTTCTTAGGAGCGGAATATGTTGATACTGGCCGAATCATCTTCTTGGAGGCGCCGGTAATTCTGTTTATTGCCTGGAGTAACGTCACAGGAACGCAATATCTAATGCCGGTTAATCGGGTCAAAGAATATACGCTTTCGGTAACGGCAGGTGCAGTAGTTAACATTATTGGAAATCTGTTTTTGATTGAACCTTATTCCGCAAATGGGGCAGCGATAGCAACCGTTATTTCTGAGTTTGCGGTAACAGCAGTGCAGCTGTACTTTGTTCGAACCACCATTAGTCGACGAATGCTATTTAAAGATCTGTGGCGCTACTTATTAAGCGGTCTTATCATGTACTTTGTAGTTTTGCGCCTAGATGAAATTATGAAGATGAACATCATTAATTTAGCAGCGCAAGTAGTTATTGGGGCAGTAGTTTATCTGCTTTGTATTCTTGTATTTAGAGCTCCAATCGTTGAACGGGCCAAGCAGATTTTGACAGATAGATAAATTTTACAAAATCCCTTAAAATAATTACCTGAATTAGGAGAATGTTTTGAGGGATTTTTTGTATCTAGAAATAAAGAGTAACCAAGGGAGAGATTTTGTGAAAAAAAGGATCGAATGGATTGATATTGCACGTGGGATAGCGATTATAGCGGTAATTATTGGACATTCTTTGGGAAATTATTTTCCCGGAAAATTTGCTAATTTTATTTACGCATTTCATATGCCGATATTCTTTATATTAAGCGGTTATTTATATCATCAACAAGATTCAAAAAAGTTGATGAAAAAATCCTTTTTAAATTTAATAGTTCCTTATATTGCAACTGTCAGTCTGGAATTATGTATTATTATCTTTAACCGAATTGTACCAAACCCGGTTTTAGCACCAAGTCGAGCCCATTCGATTAAGGAGTTTATGGTTTCAATCGTATATGCGGCTGGTGCGGATACTCAGATTGGAAGCCATCATATTCAAGCAATTGGAGCACTTTGGTTTTTAATAGCAATGTTTTTTGGAATTCAGCTTTTCAATCAGATAATGAAGCTAAATATTCAAAAACACAGCTTAATAGTCAAAGGGGTATTGACGATGCTGTGTTCACTTGTCGGTATCTTTTCGGCTAGATATGTAACGTTACCATTTGCATTACAACCGTCCTTGCTATCTCAAATTTTCTTTTTCTTTGGCTTCGTAGTTAAAAAGTACCAGCTTATTGATAAGTTTGGGACAGTGCTGATCATTATAAGTATGGCTCTTTGGCTTATTGATTCACAATTTAACCTGTTTGGTTTTGTTAATGCAGCGGCTAAAAATACATGGTTGGCAGTACTTGTTGGTATGCTTTCAAGCATGGTAGTAATAAAATTCAGTGTTTTTCTTGATAGAGTATTGAGTTTTTCTATGACACTGTGGATGAAGAGAATCTTAGAATTTTGGGGATCGCAGTCATTATTGATTTTATGTTTTCATCTAATTGATTTGGATATGGTTCAAATTTGGCCAGTTGTGGTTGGAAAACTTTCAGTTGTTTCTTACACGTTTGCTATAATTTGCGGAATTTTATATAGAATAGCTTTTGCCTCATTTTTTGCTATAAGTATGCCTAAAATTCCTTTACTGCGAAATCTATACATGAATCGCCAATATCCTTTGAAAAATCTTTTGAAAAAGTAAATGTAGAATTTGAAATTTATAATTTTATATTAGTACAATTGGAAATAAGAAAATTGGGGGAAAGATTAGATATGAATGTATATAAACATTTTAAAATGTACAAAAAGGGGAAAAATGGTGTTGCATGGCTCTAACTACGTTTGTGGCCATACTTGGAGTATTGACAACGACTCAAACTGCCAATGCAGATGTTGCCAATGAAAATCAAACTGTACTGCTGCCCTCAGTCGAAGCAGATACCACTAATGAAAATTCATCTAGTACTGATCTAAAAGCAGTTAGTGAAAATAGCTCTGATTCTTCACAAAATTCGGGTGTCAGTCAAGCAATTGTTTTTAGTCCTAAAAGTGAAGCTGTAAGTTCTGACAATGTTTCAAATAGTTCTATTGAAGATATCACTTTAGATTCAAAGTCAATTCAAAGTACGGAAGCTCCTACAGCAAATCAAGTTTCTCCTGTATCAGATACAGAAAAAAACAAGGCAATATTAGATAGCCCTAAAAATAGTAATGTTGAAGCCGTATCAATGACATCATTGCCTGCTTCAACGATTAAAAATGGTTTAGAAACTGAAAATACGAATACCTACTATTATGAAAACGATCAGCAGTTAAAGAATGCCTTTAAGATTGTTAATGGCAAAATGTATTACTTCAATTCCAATGGAGTAATGGCAAAAGACTACTTCTATAAAAATTGGGGTCATACTTATTATTTCCAAAAAGATGGTTCTCGCTTGGATGACGGATTCTATAACAATTGGAGAAACACCTACTACTTTGGAAATGGTGGTGTTCGTCTAGATGATGGATTCTATAGTAACTGGGGTCATATGTATTACTTTGGTGATGGTGGAGTTCGTTTAGATAATAGCTTTTACAATAATTGGGGGAATCTTTACTACTTTGGTTCAGATGGCTCATTACAAAAAAATAGGCAAGTTAGTGTTAATTCAACGAATTATTGGGCTAATAATGATGGTGTTTTAACTCCCCAATTTGATAACGGAGTAAATCGATACATTATTAATAACCACATAAGTCATGCAAGTATTACATATTACAATGCTATTCCTGAAAACATTACGGGAACTTATTCCGGTACCAGTGATGGCAGGCCGAATATGATTGTTGTTCATGAAACTGCAAACCCTAATGATAGTATCTGGGGTGAAATCAATTATGAAAAATCGAATTATAATAGTGCCTTTGTTCACGCATTTGTAGATAACAATAGCATTATTCAAATTTCTAATACTGACCATGAGGCATGGGGAGCAGCCTATCCTGCTAATGGCCGTGCTGTTCAGTTTGAGCAAGTTGAAGTATATGGCGGTTGGAACTTCGCTGCAGAACTTGTAAATGCTGCCTATTACACAGCCTATAAAATGAAACAATATGGGATGTATCCAAGAATTGCTGATGGTGATTTGAGTGCTACATTATGGTCACATCATGATGTAAGTCGCTATTTGGACGGTACTGATCATACCGACCCAGACAGTTACTGGTCAAATCGTGCTTGGACCAACTTTGGAACTGGTTATGGCATGTGGGACTTTACTATGTTGGTTAACTATGAATATGCATTACTACAGTAAATAAAATAGCCCATACTCTTAAGTTTGGAAAGTAACTTTAAGAGTATGCGTTTTAGTTTTAAAAATTAAAATTTTTGAAATTTCTTTGAAAATAAGGTTACGAAGCCATTGCAAAAATTATGGTTATATAACAAAAATTGTGATTAGTTATACATTTAAGATTTATGTGTTAGTATGAGCTGTGTTAGTAATTAAATAAAAATTAAAATCATTAAAAATAAAAATTTAGCAAACTTTAGCAATGGAAGGGCAGGAATAGTAGATTATGGATGTACGGAAACACTATAAGATGTTCAAGAAAGGCAAAGAGTGGTGTTGTATGGCTTTGACGGCCGTTGCGGTTGCTACCGGAACGATGATGGCAACTCAAACGGCTAATGCAGATACAGCAGTTAAAACTGATAACATTACTGTGTCGACAGTTTCTGGGGTTACGCCAGACAGTCTGAATGCATCTAGTTCAACGACATCTGGTGAGAATACGATTTCAGCAACGTCAAGTGCAGATGCTACAAGCCAGACCAGTGCTTCCATTACGGAAAATATAGCTGATGCTACAAGTGAATCTGTAAATGCTACTAATCAATCCGTTGCAGATAGTGCCAACATTGATTATTCAACTGTGTCAAATGATATTAGTAATGGTGCATCAGCGACTAATGATTCAAAAACTGCTAAAGCCGATGAGTCAGCATCAGCAGACGAAAAATCTGTTGCAGATATGTCAGAAGTATCAAGTAATGTTGCTAGTTCGGCTAATAATGATGCAGAAGCTGTAGCAATGACTTCATTAGTTGCGGTTGAACAAAAGAATGGCTTAGTAACTGAAAATGGTAATACCTATTATTACCAAAATAATCAGCAATTAAAAGACACCTTTGTGACCATCAATGGAAAGACGTATTATTTTAAATCTAATGGTACGATGGCCAAAGATTACTTCTATCAAAATTGGGGAAATACGTATTATTTCCAAAAGGATGGCTCTCGTTTAGACGATGGCTTTTATCAGAACTGGGGCAATACCTATTACTTTGGTGATGGTGGTGTTCGTCTAGATGATGGATTTTATACTAACTGGGGTCACACATACTACTTCGGTGATGGTGGTGTTCGCCTAGATGATGGTTTTTATCAGAACTGGGGTAATACGTATTATTTCCAAAAAGACGGTTCTCGTTTAGATGACGGGTTTTATAGTAATTGGGGCCATACCTACTATTTTGGTGATGGTGGCGTTCGTCTAGATGATAGTTTTTATTTTAATTGGGGAAACTTATATTACTTCAATAGTGATGGATCATTAGCTCAGAATCAGAGCGTATGGGAAAATGGCAATGAATATTGGGCTGGCAGTGATGGTGCAATCACTACAGGCGATTCGACTGTAGAAACCGCAATTAGCGCTGCAAAAACTCAGATTGGTTTAGCACCATATACATGGGGAGGTGGACGGACGGCCGCCACAATAGCTGCTCATCAGTTCGATTGTTCTAGTTTTGTTCGCTGGGCGTATGCTCAAGCCGGTATTTCACTGAATGGTGGGCTTTGGGCTACTACCTATACGGAAATCTATTCAGGAACTGGAGTACAAGTCAGTCAGATGAAACGAGGGGACCTGTTCTTTATGGATGATAACGGTCACGTTGGTTTGTATCTTGGTGGTGGCTGGTTCATTCACGATTCACCATCGTCACCTACGAAGGGTGTTGGTATTAACAACTTAGATGATCATTTACCTGCGTATCCAAACCTTACTTGGCGAAATATTATTACTGCAATATGGAATGGTGTTTATGGTGTACGTAGGGTTGCATAAGTTGCTAACAATAAAGATCTCTTAGGAGGTCTTTTTATTTGTGAAAAAAACTAGAAGATAAGATTACAAATCTATTGCAAAAATTATCGTTCTTTAACAAAAACAATGAATAGTCATTTGACGGATAATTGTGTGTTAGTATGAACATTGTTATCAATATAAAATAAAAATTAAAACCATTAAAAATTTAGCAAACTTTAGTAACGGAAGGGTAGGAATATTTAAATCATGGATGTGCGGAAACACTATAAGATGTTTAAGAAAGGCAAGAAGTGGTGCTGCATGGCTTTGACAACCGTTGCAATTGCTGCTGGAACGGTGATGGCAACACAAACGGCTAATGCGGATACAGCAGTTGAAACGGGCAACGCTGTAGTATCAACAACTTCTGAAGTTCCGTCAGCCAGTGCAAACACTTCTGGTTCAGCTACATCTAATGAGAGCGCAGCTTCAGCAATGTCAAGTACAACAGTTGCAAGTCAGGCTAGTGCTTCCAGTACAGAAAATATAGCTAGCGCTGTGAGCGAATCTGCAAATATTATCAGTCAATCTGTTGTAGATGATGCCAACAGTCAATCTTCTGTTGCAAATACAGCTAATGATAGTGCAGCCAGTGTGTTAGAAATTGCCGAAAGTACTAGTTCAGCATCAGCAAGTACAAACTCTGATACCGCTGTAAAAGAGGCCTCTACGGTTTCAAACGATTCTGAAAGTTCAGCCGTTAGTTCTGCAGTAGCTGATACTGCAGAAAAGGATGGTTTAGTAACTGAAAATGGCAATACTTATTATTATCAAAATGGTCAGCAATTAAAGGATAATTTTACAACCATTAATGGTAAGACTTACTATTTTAAAGCAAATGGTACTATGGCCACGGACTACTTTTATCAGAACTGGGGTCATACGTACTATTTCCAAAAAGATGGTGCTCGTTTAGACGATGGCTTTTATCAGAACTGGGGTCATACGTACTACTTTGGTGATGGCGGTGTCCGTCTAGATGATGGGTTCTATAGTAATTGGGGCCACACGTACTACTTTGGTGATGGCGGTGTCCGTCTAGATGATGGGTTCTACACTAACTGGGGCCACACGTACTATTTCCAAAAAGATGGTGCTCGCTTAGATAATGGATTTTACACCAATTGGGGTAACGTCTATTACTTTGGTGATGGTGGCGTTCGTTTAGACAATAGTTTCTATACTAATTGGGGAAAAATCTATTACTTTGGAGCGGATGGAGCACGTGTAACCAATGCTACGATTAACCTTGGATTTGGCAATCTGACTTTTGATGGCAATGGTGTTCTTTCCGATTCCAATTCATTTATTGGTAGTATCGTAAATGGCGCAATTCGTGGATGGACTCAATATAAAATTTTGCCATCACTGACGCTTGCTCAAGCAATTCTTGAAAGTGGATGGGGCAGATCGACTTTGGCCTCTCAATACCATAATCTGTTTGGCATTAAGGGTTCCTACAATGGGCAATCCGTAACTATGGCAACCGCTGAATATATTAATGGACGCTATATTACCATAAATGATGCATTCCGAGCATATCCTGACAATGATGCTAGTGTTGCTGACCATAGCTTATTCTTCATTCAAAATTCCCGTTATAGTAATTTGATAGGGGTTACTGATTCCAATACTGCAACGTACTTGGTCCGAGCAGATGGTTATGCAACAGATCCATCATACACAACTTCATTAAGAAATATGATCAGTACTTATAATTTGACTCGTTTTGATCAAGTTGCTTTCCGTTTATAATTAATAAATTGTGAAGAAACGACTTTTGCCGAAAGGTTTAAGCCGTTTCTTTCATTTTTACAATTATTACAGAAGCGTTTCAAAGATTATTGTTGATTAACAATCAACTGAAAATACACGATTATAGGATTTTTTATGGTAAGGTAATAATCGTTAATAAATTATTAGTGAAAATTAAATCTTTAAAAATAATGAAAGGACTTTTGTTGATTATGGAAGCAAAGAAACACTTTAAATTGTTTAAGAAAGGTAAACAATGGTGTTGTATGGCAATTGCCACCACAACTGTAGCTTTGGGCGTTGCTGCGTTTAATGCTCAAAATGTTAACGCTGATACAGTTAATGATGTGCAAACAACAGCTGTTGCTTCCACAAGCACGGAAATTCAAAGTGAGAGTGTCGCCGAACAATCTGATGCAAGTGATGTAGCTCTATCAACTACTGATACTATTGCTGTCAACGAAGCGAGTGGAGTAAATTCAGCAGTTGCTAGTTCAGTTGCTGAAAGCAGTAATGAGAGTGCTCAAAGTAATGCCCCAGTTGCTTCTCAGAGTACCTCATCAAATAGCAGTGCAGCTTTACCTGCTGCAAGTGCAGAAGCCTCTTCAGCTGCTGAAAATGTAGCGTCTGTTTCTTCCTCCGTAAATGAAGAAGTTGCTGACAGTGATGTAGCAATGACTACGTTGTCTGCTCAAGCTGTTAAGAATGGTTTAGTTACCGAAAATGGCAACACTTACTATTATCAAAATGGTCAAGCGGTTAAGGATTATTTTTTGACGCAAAACGGTAACATCTATTATTTTACCGCTGATGGTACAATGGCCAAGAACTACTTCTACAGTAACTGGGGTCATATGTACTACTTCCAAGGCGATGGTGCACGTTTAGATAATGGATTCTACAACAATTGGGGTCACACGTACTACTTCCAAGGCGATGGTGCACGTTTAGATAACGGATTCTACAACAACTGGGGCAATACGTATTACTTCCAAAGTGATGGTGCACGTTTAGATAACAGTCTTTATAGTAACTGGGGGAACCAGTATTACTTTGATGGTAATGGTGCCTTAGTAAAGAACGCTAATGTTACTGTCAATGGAGTTGCATATAAAGCAGCCAGCGATGGTGTTTTGACCTCTGTTAACGATGCAATCGTACAATTGGCTTTGAAACTTACCACAATGAATATTCCTTATGTTTGGGGTGGTGATTCATTGCAATGCATGGATTGTTCTGGTTTGGTTAAATATGTGATGTCACAGGTACGAGGCTTAAACCTTCCTCATAACACAATTGCTCAAGAGGGCTACTTAACTGCCCGTAAGGCGGTAAGCCAAGCACAGCCTGGCGATCTGCTTTTCTGGGGTAATGCGGGTGCATCATACCATGTCGCAATCTACATTGGCAATGGAAAATACGTTCACGCACCGCAACCTGGTGAATACGTAAAAGTTGGCTACATTAACTCATACTTTATGCCATCGTTTGCTGGTACGCTTCGTTAAATTTATTAGGCATTGGCATGACGGAAGAGTCTGCCAGTGCTTTTTTATTGTTGATTGCCATTATCAATACTAGTATAATTCGATTATGAAATTGTCCGTTAAATTAAAGGAGATTATAAAAATGCATTTTAAGAAAGTATTGGCCACTATTGCAACTTTTGGGTTAATGCTATCCTTAACTGCGTGTGGAAGTAAACAAACCGTTTCTACCGGCAGTTCAAGTAAATCAGCTAACGTATCAGCAAAAACATCTGGATCATCATCTGTTAAATCTCAAGACAAAAAATATTCAGAAGCTCAATATGCAATGATGGCATATCTCAAGAGCGCAAAAAAAGAGGGTACTAATACTGGAAATCAATCAGTACAGATAACTACTAATAATAATTTAAGACGAAGAATAAGTGACAATCAAGAACAATATACGGTTACTAATACTGCAAAGAAGGTAACTGTTAAGTCTTCAGAAGCTTCCCATGTCTTTTCAAAAGATCAACTAACTAAGTCTTTACAGAAAAATGTTGAAAATGTGAACGAATTACTGGATAAAAATAGTGATTCATCCGACAACTTAAGTTCTTCAATTTCATCATCAAAAGAAAGCAACGTTACTGAATCTTCTAGTAGCAGTTCATCATCCAGCTCTTCGAGTGCATCTTCATCATCAAGTAGTCAAAGTACCGCAAAGATGACAGCTGCTGATGCAAAGGCTATGCTTAAAGAACACGTCAGCGTTGAAAGAGAAAAAGCTGGTTTAAGTGGTCAATCAGTATCCGGGATGCCAACTGCTGATGATGTTGACAGTTTTACTATGAATCAAAACTCTGATGGAAATTGGACGGCAACAGGCATGATTAATGGACAGACTGTTACCTACAACATTACTCCATCACAAGTATCCTCAAATAACTAATAATAAAAGGATAGTACATCATGGATTATTAGAAATTCATGATGTACTATTTTATTAATGTGTATTTTTATTATAGAAAGAAGTTTTAAAACCATATGAGTAAAAAGAAACAATTTTCTCAATTTTTTATTGCTCTATTATTGATAACAAATTTTTTGATAATGCTGGTTTGGAATTTAAAAACACCATTAATGGATGATGATTTATGGTTTAGATATCAAGCAGTTCAAGGGCATATAATAAGAGATGGTATACAAGATTATATGACTTGGAATGGTAGATTTTGGGGTCAGACATTTTGTCGAGTTTCTTTGTTGGGCGGTCAAAAGGGATCGAGCATTTTAAATGCATTTTTATTTGCAATTTTGATTTTTTTAATCCTAAAAATAACAGATGCACTGCAAGATGAAAATTTTTCTCTATTAAGAGTAGTTACTGTTATATCTGCCATATATCTCTTTACTCCTGGATTTGCCAGTGTATTTATTTGGCGCGCAGGAGTTGGAAATTACATGGATACAATGATTATCTATATTAGTTATCTTTTATTATTCGTAAATGCCACTAATAAAAAACTAGCCTGCCTATATCTACCTATGTTAGGGTTCTTTGCAGGATGGGGAAATGAAAATACCTCTGGTGGTGTGATCCTAATATCAATACTTGTAATTTGTATCCAATATGTTTTTACAAAAAGGTTTTATTTAAGTCAAATATTAGGATTAGTGTTTAGCCTAATTGGATTGGCAATATTGGTAATGTCGCCAGGAGGACATAATCGATTAGTAACAACTCATCCAAACTTCTTACAAGAATCTATCATTAGAAGAACTTTAAGCAATTTTAAACAATTGGTTGCTTTTATACTATCACAAAAGCAGATGGTTTTATTTTTTGTATTATTGGTTTTAGTAATAATAGTTGCTACTCTTTATAATAAAAATCGTTATCAATATCTTATAGGACTTTCATTTGTAATTGGAGGTGTTGCCTCAATTCTAGTGTTGGTATTTGCGCCTGAAGGATTTAATGAATCTCGCGCTTTCTCTGGTGGATTTATATTAATGATTGTAGGAATATTTAAACTACTTTCTTTTAATGCGGAAAATAGAATTTCTTTAATTATAAACATTATAAGCGTTTTGATTATTATGTTGTCGTTTTACCGAGTTGTAGTTGGATATAAAGATGCAATGGTATTTAACCATAATTTGTCAGCACGTTATTCAATAATAATTAATTCAAAAAATAAAGAGAATGTGTATGTTGAACCTATTTCATATAATAGTAATAATGATTATTCAATTGAAAACTCCTTTTTTGAATTAACAAATGATCCTAATGCTTTTCCAAATAATGTGTATGAACCTTATTTTAAGGTGAAAAAAATCTATTTAAAATAAACATTTATGTTCTGTAAATTACATTTATTAAGGTTGGAATTTAAAATGTCAAAATTATCGATTGTAGTTCCTTGTTATAACGAAGAAGAATCAATTCCATTATTCTACCCAGCTGTGGAAAAAGTCGTTCGTCAAATGAACGATTTACAAATTGAATATTGGTTTGTCAATGATGGTTCGTCAGATAACTCACTAGCCGAAATGCGCAAACTACACGAACAAAATCCTGAGCGCGTCCATTACGTTTCTTTTTCGCGCAACTTTGGTAAAGAAGCCGGATTATACGCTGGATTACAAGTAGCCACCGGTGATTACGTCGTGGTAATGGACGTTGATCTACAAGACCCGCCAGAATTTTTGCCACAAATGTATGAATTGCTCCAAACGGGTGAATATGACTGTATCGGAACGCGTCGTGTCGATCGTACTGGCGAAGCCAAATTCAAGTCGTTTTTAAGCGATCAGTTTTACCACGTCATTAACCGTATCTCACAAACCAACATTGTTCCCGGTGCACGTGACTACCGGATGATGACACGGCAAATGGTTGATGCCGTTCTATCATTAAAAGAATATAATCGTTTTTCAAAAGGCATCTTCAGTTGGGTCGGATTTAAGACCAAATATCTGGACTACCATAACGTTGAACGAGTGGCCGGTGAAACTGACTGGTCAACTTGGAAATTATTCAAATATGCAATGGATGGAATCACTGATTTTTCACAAGCGCCGCTTTCGATTGCAGTGTGGTTAGGAACGACTTCATTCGTGCTTTCAATTATTGGCCTGTTGTTTGTTATTATTCGGCGGATTGTTGAACCAGGCAGCAGTGTCTTTGGTTGGGCTTCATTGATCTGTATCATCCTATTATTCGGGGGACTTCAATTGTTATGCATTGGGATCGTTGGCAAGTACATTGGACGTATCTACATGCAGGTCAAGCAGCGACCAATCTATATTATTAAGGAAAAGAAATAATGATAAAACGAAAAAGCCTGCTGTTTTGGTCAGCAGAACTATTAATTGTCGCTACTTTAATTTGGGTTTGCACTAAACTGGACTTTCTGTTTCATCCCATCATCGTCTTCATATCAGTAATCTTTGTACCACTAATCGTTTCAATCTTTTTATATTACATGACGAGTCCGGCCTTTCGTTTGTTAATTAAGATTCGCTTAGGTAAATGGCAGATGAAACGTGGGATCGCCAGCATGGTGATCATCTTGGGACTCTTGCTGCTGATAGTTGGTAGTCTCGCAGTCTTGATTCCACCAATGATTAAAGAACTTAATCAAATGATTCACTGGCTGCCAAGTGCTACCAACGATATGCAGCATTGGCTCGCACAAGCTTCTCAAAAACATGAATGGATTCGCAAGATCGACCTGGCAGATTATTATCAACAATTCAACAAGCAGATTACCAAATACGCTGAAAAGCTGTTGGCGGGTCTAACCAGCAGCGTTGGCTCAATCATCGGTACGATTACCAGTGCAGTTGTCGTGGTCGTAACCGTACCAGTCATGCTTTTTTATATGCTGAAAGATGGCGATCGTTTTGTACCAAACATTCAGCGGTTCTTTTCTGAAAAACATGCCAAAGAGGTTACGGAACTGCTACATCAGATGAATAAGACGCTTTCTTCATACATCTCTGGACAAATGATCGAATGTATCTGTGTTGGAATTGGTACCTGCATTGGCTATCTGATTATTGGCGAACCAATGGCAATCGTTTTAGGCCTGGTAGCTGGGATCACCAATATCATTCCTTACATTGGGCCATATATTGGTATTGCACCAGCCTTAATCGTTGCTTTGGCAGTTGACCCGCAGAAAATCATCTGGGTTATTGTGGTAGTGATTGTCGTTCAACAAATTGATGGTAATATCATCTACCCAAATATTATTGGCAAGAGCCTGCAAATTCATCCATTGACGATTATCATTCTGCTGTTGGCCGCTGGCAACATCGCTGGTTTGCTAGGGATGATCTTATGCGTGCCACTGTACGCGGTAGTTAAAACGATAGTTGATTACTGCATGACGATTTATCGCCTAGAAAAAAATGACGCAAAATAATTTACTATAATATGGGGGAATAGTAAGTTGAATGAAACATATATAAAGTTACAGAAAAGAAATATAAAAAAAGATGGACTAGTAATGTTACTATTTTTAACATTCAGTTTTTTAATGATTAAAAATGGTATTCAATCTGGAAAAATTACTACTGGGACTGATTGGTTATTCCACGTTTCAAGAGTTGAGCAAATCTATCAAAATTTAAAGCAAGGTTCTTTTTTTACCTTTATAGCAACTGATGTTTTTAATCAATCTGGAGTAGGAACCTTTCTTTTTTACCCGGATGTATTCTTATATCCCTGGGCATTCTTTCGTTTTTTCTTAAATCCAATCAATTCTTTTTATGCTTGGTATTTTTTATTAACATTTTTGTCATTTACAATAAGTTATTTTACAATGAAGGAATTTTCCAATGATAACCTTGTAATGGCAGTTTCATTTTCATTTCTATATGTCTGCAATAATTATAGATTATTTGTTGGAACTGCGGTTTTTGGTGAATTCATTGCATCAACGTTCTTACCATTATGTTTTTTGGGATTCTATGAATTATTTTTTCGTAATGAAAAAAAATGGTATTTACTAAGTATCGGACTTTCATTGCTAATTTATTCCCATGTATTAAGTGTCGTTATAAGCATTCAATTATTTATTTTTATTCTGCTAATTGGGATAATTTGTGGCAAATTTTATGATTTTTTTAAACGTTGGAAGGAATTAGTTAAGGCTATCATATTAACGATTGTATTGACTGGTTTTATTATTTTCCCATTTGTTTCAGATTATATTGGAAAAAACATTCATGCACCATATAGCTTAATAAATATTGATTTTACTCCTAGTGTTTCAATGCTTTTATTAAATTCACTAGATAATAAAATATGGCAATCAGTCGGTATTTTTATTATTGTGGTTTTGCTTATTGGATGGTATTTTGTTAGAAAAAATAATACCTATACGTCTATATATATTTTGGGAATAATATGTTTAGTGCTTTCTACAAAAATTTTTCCATGGGCTAGTGTTAAAATCTCTTTCTTTAAAGTTATTCAACTTCCATATCGTTATTTAGAGCCTGCTTGCTTGTTTTTAGCAATAATTGGATCATTAATAATTCATACTATTTTTATTTCATTATCTATCAACACAATAAAAAGACAGATAGTAGGGCTTATGGCAATTACAACAATTTTTTTAATGGCTTTTGAGGGAACCTATGCTAATAATCCTGGATTTTATCCAAGTGAAAAAAATAATACTGTAACGGTACTACAAAAGCCATCCCAAAAGTATACAATGTTTCCAACCACAACATTGATAAATAAATATAATTACCAGTATATATTTGATTATAGGTGTCCAATTGGCGATACTGATTATTACACTGAAAAAAGTTTTAAACACCAAAAATCTATCTTATCTCAAATAACATACATTAATAATAAAGGTGAACATATCAAACCTATTACTGCTCCTAATAAGTTCATCTTCAATGCGAATCTAAATAAGAAGTCAGATATTGATTTCCCAGTTATTGCATATTCAAATACACGGGTGAAACTGGACGATATTAAAAAGAACTATACTTTGAGTAAAAGGGGAACTCCATTGCTCAAAAATGTTAATCCCGGTAAGCATTCGTTTGTAATAGAATACATCCCTAATAAAATCTTTTATTTGTGTGTAATAAGTGCAATAGCTGGTTGGATTTTGATACTAATTAAGAGCCTTTATAATATGTATAATTCTCGAAAGGAACATAAAAATGACTGATTCAAAAAAATTGGCAGAAGCCGTTAATAAGCGCCGGACGTTTGCGATTATCTCGCACCCCGATGCTGGTAAAACGACGATTACTGAACAGCTGCTTTTATTTGGGGGCGTCGTCCGCGAAGCTGGGACTGTTAAAGGACGCGGCAGCAGCAATTTTGCCAAGTCTGACTGGATGGAAATTGAAAAAAAGCGTGGAATTTCCGTTACCAGTTCTGTAATGCAGTTTGACTACCAGGGCAAGCGGATTAATATTCTAGATACGCCAGGGCACGAAGACTTCTCTGAAGATACTTACCGAACTTTGATGGCCGTTGACTCTGCCGTCATGGTAATTGATGGTGCCAAGGGTATCGAACCACAAACCAAAAAACTGTTTCAAATCTGTAAGATGCGGGGAATTCCAATTTTCACGTTTATCAACAAGTTTGACCGTGATGCCCGTGAACCGCTGGATCTGTTAAATGAAATCGAGGACGTGCTGGGAATCGAAACTTACCCAATGGACTGGCCAATTGGGATGGGACGGCAATTTATGGGTGTTTATGATCGTTATAATCATCGAGTTGCCCTTTCCCACCCACAGGATCCCGCTAACCCTTACCTGCCATTAGATGAAGATGGGCAGGTGATTGGCGAAAACCCATTGGCTGGCGAAGGCGAATGGAAAGACGCCTTAGATGGAATGGAACTGATTGAAATGGCTGGTAGCGAACTTGATGAAGAAAAGATCGCGAAAGGTGACCAAACTCCTGTCTTCTTCGGTTCAGCACTGACCAACTTTGGGGTTAAGACTTTCCTGGAAACCTACTTAAAATTTGCTCCAGCCCCTTCAGCACACAAAACAGAAGACGGTAAATCGATCGATCCACTGGCACCAGAGTTTTCTGGCTTCATCTTTAAAATTCAAGCTAACATGAATCCTAAGCACCGTGACCGGATTGCTTTCGTACGGATTTGTTCTGGTGAATTTACACGGGGCATGGACGTTACCTTGGAGCGGACTAAAAAGCCAATTCGTCTGTCAAACGTAACCGAATTCATGGCCAATACGCGTGAAAATGTTGAGAATGCCGTTGCCGGTGATATTATCGGGCTTTACGATACCGGAAACTTCCAAATTGGTGATTCAATCTACACTGGTAAACAAGACATCAAGTTTGAGAAGCTGCCTCAATTTACGCCAGAACTGTTTGTCCGCGTAACGCCAAAGAACGTTATGAAGCAAAAATCATTCCACAAAGGGATCAACCAATTGGTACAAGAGGGGGCCGTTCAGCTCTACACTGGCTATAACTCCAACGACTATATTTTGGGTGCCGTTGGTCAATTGCAGTTCGAAGTGTTCAAGTTCCGGATGCAAAACGAATATAATTCCGAAGTTATTATGGAACCACTGGGTAGTAAGACAGCACGTTGGGTTGATCCAGAACAGCTTGATCCTAAGATGGCTTCTTCACGGAATATGCTGGTTAAGGATCGTTATGGCGCTCCACTATTCTTGTTTGAAAACCAATTTGCGGAAAACTGGTTCAAGCAGAAGTATCCAGATGTTAAACTGACGGCTAAACTGTAAGAAAAATAATTACAATTCATAATAAGATTTGTGCCTAATAGTTAGTAAGCATACTATAACCAATCGCATATGATTAAATTCCAAGTTCTCCTATAGTTGAAGATATATTTAAAGAGGAGGACTTTTTTATGAAGCAAGATTTTGTCTAAGTTGATAGTAAGCACACCGTAACAACATGTATAACCGCCGTACGGACCTTCTATACTGTAAGCACACCATAACAACACGTATTCCAACCGCCACACGGACCTTCTATACTTGAGGAAACTCATATAGGAGGTCTTTTTGATGGCTCAAAATGAAATCGTTGAAGTCAGCACAACTTCAAACGATCTCAAGACTAACCGGCGCGTGTTGGTAGCATCAGCGCACTATAAACATGTCGATGGCAATCTCAAATTGTACATTTTCAAATTGCCATTTCTGTACAATTTTTAATTGCCCTTGACAAATTGGTCCCAAAGTTCAATTTCCTTTGGTAATTTTGAAAAAGTGTCTACCAGTTATACGTTTACTCCAATTACGATGGATAGCCTTAAAGAAGATACATACAAGATGATCTTAAACGGTTTATGTAATTCAAAGAATGCACGTAATTTCTTGAATGGAGGAGATTTTCTTGCTATTACTGGAATGGATCAAGAATTAGATTTATTAATTATTAGTAATGATGATATATCAAATAATTCATCGTTTGATAAAACTAAGTATACAATTCCATCTACAGATACATCAGAATTACAAAACCAATTATTGAAGTTAAAAGATTTAAAGAACAGTCAAGTTGCTGAACTTACGGCTACCCAAAAAGAATTAACTTTGGCTCAACAAGATTTGCAATCAGCAAGAGGTGTACTGAAGACAGCACAAAATAATTTAGATGATGCCAAGAAAAACGTTGCTGATAAAGAAAAACTACTGGCGGTTGCTAAGGACCAGTTAAAAGAAGCCGAAGATATTTTAACGAGTGACCAAAGAATTGCCGATGGTGCTGACGTTAAAAAAGCCACTACCCATTTTGAAAAAGTAAAGGCTGATCAAGAAAAAGCTCAAAAAAATGTAGAAGCGGCTAAAAGTGAGTTAAGTGATGCTCTGAATAAACTCCAAACTGCTAAAAGTAAATATACGAATACAAAAGCTAAGGTAGGTGAAACTAAAAAGAAGCTAATAATGGCACAAGAATATTTACGAAGCATTATGGATGGCTGGAGAAAAGAAAATGGAAATGACTATTACTACTCTAATGGTCAGAAACAAACTGGCTTTTTAGAATTAGACGGTTACATGTATTATTTGGGGAGAGATGGAGCACGTTGGAATAGTCGTTGGATGAATGCTTGGAATATTTAAAGCAGATGGGACTTGTGCTACTTCAGAAATAGTTAAAGTAGGTAATGATTATTATTACTTTGACAAAAATGGAATTATGAAGGCTGATTTCTTCTTGAACCAGAATGGTAAAGTTTCCTATTTTGGTAAAGATGGTAAAGAATATCGCGACCAATTTTACAATAACTGGGGCCACACCTATTACTTTGATAAAGATGGGGTACGATATACTAACCAATTTTACAGTAACTGGGGGCATGCATACTACTTTGGCAATGACGGTGCACTGTATACTAATAAATTCCTAAATCAAAATGGAAAGATCTATTACTTCGATAATCAAGGAATCATGTATCAAAATCGTTGGTATAAAAATTGGGGAAATAGCTACTACTTTAAAGCCGATGGCACGCGAGCAACTAATGAAATTGTCAAAATCAATGGTAGTAACTATTATTTTGATAATGAGGGTATCGTGAAAACAAACTTTCAATTAAAACAGGAAGAGAAGGGTTATTATAGCGTCTTTGGTAAAGATGGTAAAGAATATATGAGAATCAGTGCTCCGTCTAATAATTCCGCAAGCTATTCTAATACAGATGCTAAGACGCTACAGTTTATGACGAAAAATGGCATTAATAAGTGAGTCAATACAAATGATATTTAGCTAAACACATGATTAATAAAAATGAGATAGATTCCTTTTAAGTGAATTATCTCATTTTTTATTTATATTAAGATAAATTTAAGCTATAATGACTATAGTTGTATTTTATCAGCTAATATCTGTGTATTTTGAGGGGGAATAATTTGATGAAGCGTAATAGACGTTATCTCTTCATGGCAACGGCTGCTCTCACCGCTTTTATCCTAACTGGTACTACATCGATTAAGGCGCATGCTGACGATAATCAGGCAGTAATTGTAACACAGCAACAAACGACATCAACTGGTAGTCAAAAAGATACTAGTGTTGATACTATTGTTACAAATGATTCACAACTAAACTCTGACTTATCAAGTGCTACTAATTCTGATGGGAACTCTAGCTCGGTAGATAGTAGTAGTTCAATTGTGAATGAGAACAATAGTCAATCTGCTGTAGAAGATACAAGTGTAAATACTACTACTGCAGCTGTTTCTTCTCCTAAAAACCAGTTTGTTACTAATGCTAATGGTAAGATTTCATACTATGACAACAATGGTCAAAAAGTAGCAGGTAGTGGCAATACTGCTGATACACTCGCATATCGAACTATTAATGGCAATACATATGCCTTTGATAATGATGGAAATGCCTATACTGGCTTTTTGTCAGGTTGGGGTAATATGTATTACTTTGGCAATAATGGTGCTCGCTATACCAATCGGTGGTACTACAATTGGAATAATTACTACTACTTTGGAAATGGTGGCGTAAGGTTAACTGATGACTTTTTAGTAAGTAAGCAGCTACCATTGAATGATGGTAAGGGTGGTTTAAAAGACACGGATCGATACCACGTTTATTACTTTAATCCGAAAACTGGAGTAATGGCTCGTGACCAATTCTATAATAATTGGGGTCATACTTACTACTTTGGTAAAGATGGTGCACGTTATAACGACCAATTCTACAGTAATTGGGGTAATATGTACTACTTTGGCAAAGATGGTATTCGTTACACCGATCAGTTTTATAACAACTGGGGTAATACGTATTACTTCGACAAAAATGGTGTTCGCTATACCAACCAATGGTACTCTAACTGGGGTCACAAATATTTCTTTGGTGATGGTGGTGTTCGTGCCACTAATGTGTATTTTAACGCTTTAGGAGCTGGTGGAGATTATGATACTCACTGGGCTGATCAAAATGGTGTCGTAAGTGATATTCACTACTTTAGTCAATACACGCCGGTATTTGCACCTTGGGGTTGTGCAGGGGCTTCATTGGCAATGCTTTTGAGCATTAAGAATGTTTACCCTGATCTAAAGGATTTAATTTACAACGAACCTAATGTTACTGGCAGTCGTAATCAAGGTTGGGAAGGCGGCCAATCAGGTAGCGTCGTTTCTGGTTTTGGGTTTGACCATGTTGTTCAACCAAATGCTTTAAGTCGTTATGGACAGATGTTCTATAGTGGTGTTCGCGATATTTCCAACACTAGCTTGTCAAATATCGCTAATGTTGTTAAGAGTGGACATCCAGTAATTTACTATGGTTGGTCTGCTTATGATGCAGGTGGAGCCCGCAACCACTGCAAGGTTATCTTAGGCTACAATGCTCAAAACAATACTTTCCATGTTTATGATCCGCTGTATGGCTACAAGAATCGTTGGACTGCAAACTCAACTGGACACAACGCTTACGATCTTGGTAATGATGCTTGGGTCAATGCAAGTCATATTCAAGGTGAAATGAATGGCCAAGCTATTTCGATTTACTAAATAAAAATTAATTTTAATAGATTAAATTTGGGTCTTTGTCAAATCGTATTGGTGAAGATCAATTCCCTGCTTCAAAAATGAAGTGGGGAATTTTTAGTTATCGAATCTAAACTTTTTGATTGATAATAAAGCATTTATACTTTAATACTAGTATTCTTTACGGATTCTTTAAATCTTTTAACAAAATTTGACGATAGCGCTTTACATCTGCTAAAGTTAGAGGGTTAGTTATGATAAAAAATTGGTTTATTGGAGTATAGCAAGACAATGAATGGCGACTATCAAACACGTGCCGAATATCGACACGATCATAATCAAAATAATCAGTCACAAAACAGTCCTAAAAAGCCGCGTAACAAGCTGCGCTGGGTCTATCGCTTTATTGGTTTGATCATCGTATTGCTTTGCCTCGGTGGTGCTTATGAGTATCATAAGATTCATAGTACTGCTCAAGGCGTCTTTTCTGACGGTTCAGGCAAGATCAGCAAGAAACTGAAAGAAGGCAAGCCGGTATCAGTTCTGGCAATGGGGACTGATGTTGGTGCTCTGGATCGTGGGAATAAAGGTGGTAATACCGATACGCTTGAATTGGTTACTATTAATCCCAAGAAAGAAACGGTTACTATGACCAGTATTCCACGCGATATCTTGATCAAGGTTGATACTGATGAAGGTGCGGACTATGTTAAGCTGAACGCCGCTTACCAGATCGGTGGCGCTAAGCAGACTGTCAAGCAGGTTAAAGAGCTCTTGGGCGTGCCAATTGATTACTATGCCGTTGTCAACATGGGTGTTTTGAAGAAAGTCGTTAATGCGGTTGGCGGGGTCGATGTCAACAACCCATTTGCCTTTGATTATGAAGGCCAGCATTTTGCCAAGGGTAAGCTGCATTTGAATGGTCATGACGCCTTGCAGTATTCCCGAATGCGCTATGATGATCCTAAAGGTGACTATGGCCGTCAAAACCGGCAGCAGCAGGTTATGAAGAGTGTTATGAAGAAATTCAAGGAGTCGGGTTCCATTTCGGCTGCCAACAAGATTATGGACGCTGTCAAGGATGGGGTTAAGACCAATATTCCAATTGACAACGTGGCAACTTTATACACCAACTATCATGTTGCGCTAAAGAATATTAAAACTGAACATTTCCAAGGCTTGGATGCGACAATTGAGGGCGTTTCTTTCCAGATCGCCTCGCCAAAGGAAATCAACCGAGTTTCGAAGCTAATTCGGAATCAATTAGGTTTGAAGGCTAAGAAAGTCGTTAACAATGAAACCAAGATGTACAATCTGCAGACGACTTATGATGGCTACACCAACACCAATTTTGTCTTGCCAAACGGCGCTTCTTACAATACGCCTGGCAGTGGTACCAGCAATACGATCAGCTCATCCTCTAAAAAATCGAGCTCTTCGCTAAGCGGCAGTTCAACTTATGGAACGACGTATAGTGCTGATACGACTTATGGTTCGTACTCCACTAATAACTCTACTAGCTATAGTGCTGGATACTAAGTAAAAGCATTACTGTGACATTGTCAGAGTAATGCTTTTTTATTATCGATATTCTATAAATAGAGAGTTCGGAAGGTGAAGTATTATATTCTGAAAACTTGATTAGTCCTTTATTTATAGAGATGCTTTTTAATATATTTATTTTTTGTGGATAACAATAGGGAGTATAGTATGTTACATTCTCGTTACTTGCGATGCTCCTTTTTAGTAAGCGCTAACCTTACTGATATATAGCGGATAAATAAGGAGATGTCAAATTAAAGATCTCTTATTTCGTAATGTTTTTGAAATATTTGTTACATTATTGTTTGAAATGAAGTATAATAAAAATGTAAAGAAATAAGGAAATTCATTCAGGAAATTCTAATTTGATCGGGGGTAAGGATCATGATGAAGCTGCAACACAAAATTTTAACAAGTTCAATTATTTTAATGGCTGCACTGGGACTGACGGGTTGCACCACCAGTTCCAACACCTCAACAACTACTGGTCAAGAAACAAGTAGTGCAAAGGTAACTAAGAGTGCCAAGAGCACTAAGAGCGCAAAGAAGGCAGCAAGTTCTTCAAGTCAAGCTCAAAGTAGTTCGGTTGATTCAAGCAGTTCAGCACAGAACGAGAACTCAACTGTATCTACTCCAGCAACTTCCAGTAGTGAGACGGCTGTTTCTAAAGCAACTCAAACTAGTACGGCTCCAGCAACTACCACTACAACGGTAACCCAACCAACAAATGTTAATACTGACAAGGTAGCTGAATCCAGCAGTGTTGTAAATAACAATGAAAATACCAACATTGAATCACAAGTAGTAGCACAACACGTTGATACTGAAGAAGCTGGCATCATTAATGGATTAGTACAAGCTGCCGGTCTGCAACAAGAAAATGGTGATCAATACACTGTTACAAAAGGCGAAGATGGCTACTACCAAGTGGATGTACGCAATTCAAATGGTGACCCAGATGTTGCTCACTTGAAGGGAATCTACCAATACAACCCAACCACTAATCAATACAAGACAATGGATCCAACAACCGGTGAATTCAACTAGTTAACGAGTAAGCTTTCATCCTTCCTAAACGATGAGAGCTTTTTCTATTTATAATGAAGTATTATATTTAATATAGGGAAATTAAATGCACTTTTGGAGATGATGTTTTTGCGGCTATTGGTAACTGGTGGGGCCGGCTTTATTGGCAGTCACTTTATTGATTATGAACTTACACACGATCAAAGCATTGAGATCGTAAACCTGGATGCTTTGACCTATGCCGGCAACGTTGCCAACAACGCGCAGGCAGCTGGCAATGCTCGCTATCATTTCGTTCATGGCAGCATCAATAATCGGGAGCTGGTTGACTGGCTGCTGCAGGAATTTGCTATTGATCATATCGTTAATTTTGCGGCCGAGTCACACGTTGACAATTCCCTAAAAAATCCGGAGCTCTTTACCAAAACCAACGTCTTAGGCACGCAGGTTTTATTGGATGCTGCTTATCAGGCTAATATTCAAAAATTCGTTCAGATTTCAACTGATGAGGTCTATGGTACGATGGCGCCTGGGCAAGCGGCTAAGGAAACCGATCCGTTGCATCCCAGTTCACCATACGCTGCCAGCAAAGCAGGGGCAGATATGCTGGCGATGGCGATGGTGCACACGTTTGGCATGCCAATCTGCATTACGCGCAGCACGAATAACTTTGGCCCGCGTCAGCATCATGAAAAGCTATTGCCCATGCTGATTCAAAATGCGCTGCGCAATCGACCGCTTACCATTTACGGTCAAGGTACCGACCGACGTGACTGGTTGTACGTCAAAGACAACTGCGCGGCCATTGATTTGGTTTTGCGTCATGGTCAGTTGGGCCAGATCTTTAATATCGGTGCGCATCAAGAAAAGAGCAACAATGAGGTTACGAAAATGGTGCAGGCGGAGTTGGGCTTTTCCGATCAGTTGATTCGTCACGTTGCTGAACGGCCTGGCCATGATCTGCGTTATTCGCTTGATACCAGCCAGATTGAAACCCAACTGCATTGGAAGAGTCAGACAGATTTTGCGCTTGGCCTGCAGGAGACGATTGCCTGGTATCGCAAGCATCAGCGTTAAGTTCCAGCGCGGAAGTCCTTGTATTAATCGATTGGTCAAAGTGTGGTCCAGTTTCAGCGCGGAAATTCCCATGTTAATTGACTGACGGCAGCCTTAAATCTGTTTTGCGGTCGTTATTATGATGGTTCCCTACTTTCGATAAGTTAATCGTTGTTCATCAAGAACTGTTAGTGGTTTGAGAATTTGGCTGTTGCAAATAAAGTCAGGCTATGCTGAAAATATGATTGTTCCAAGACAATAATTTCAAGTACTAAAGCGCCGGACCACCTTTACAATCGTTCGACGTTTTTATAATGTAATGATTTCTCATCGGGAATTATTGCAGTGCATTTTAACGAATTAGATGACTGCCTGGCTTTTATGCTGGACGGTTTTTTGATTATTAGGAAGTTGCTGCTGAACAATATTCTTATGATGAAGTTCTAAAAGAAAAAGCAACTTCTAAAAGCTTCTAAAAAGATCTAAAAGCGGTTCAAGATCCAAATTCCGTTTACTATGACTATCTCGAGTTTTAGAGGATTGGTTTCGTTTGTCGGCGTTGAAAAATTAAAACAGCTCGATCGTAATGGTCGGGCTGTTATTTATATAGTAGAAAAAATTTAAAAATCGTGGCGGCAGCTGGCTCGCAAAAAATTTTTTAAAGCTTGATCCAATCATAACTGTCACGTTTTACTCGGTGCAAAATTCTTGTTAAGCCTTGATATATCAATGATTAGCAACTAAGATAGTCTTTGGCTCTTTTTGGAAGTGATGGGATTTTTATCATATATCCAGAAAAAATTAGGGCGATTTTTGAGCGTATCAAACGATAAATTAGCGTTAAATTATACATTGAATTCAGTTCGATATGCGATTCATGTCAAATCAAGAATTGAGTTTTAACATGCTTTTGATCGCCTTAACGTACGATTATGAAATCTATTTTATAACCTTGATCTGCAATAACAAATCGCCGACTACAACATATAGTGATGTAAAAGTCAAGGGTTAACTAGATGTTGTGTTTTGCGTTAATATAGATCATGTTAATTAAGAGGGGGACGATGGCTATGAAACTGCAGACGGAAAAAAACACCGGGCTAAAGAGTCTGGCTGATTTGAAAGTTATCAAACGCGATGGGACTGAAACGCCCTTTTATGCCTATAAGCTGAACTTGATCTTTAAGTCACTTGACGCGGATTGGGCAACGCAACAATCCGTCTGCCAAGCTTTGTCACAGGCCTTTAAGGATCAAGCAAGCGCCACGACCGTTGAGATCGCTGAAACTTTTGTTGATGGACTGCGCCAGGCGGGTCATGATGATCTGGCAACGCGCTACATTGAATACCGCAAACAGGATGAAGAAGCCTTTGCCGAGGCCACTAATCCGATGAACAAGCTCCATCAGCTGTTTGGCCGCGATTCCCATATCGTGCACGAAAATGCCAACAAGGATTCGCGCGTCTTTAACACGCAGCGGGACCTGGAAGCCGGCGTGGTCAGTCGGGCACTGGGCTTGAAGATGCTGCCGGAAGTCGTTGCCAAGGCTCATCTGCGTGGCGACATCCACTGGCACGACCTTGACTACTCGCCAGTAATGCCAGAAACCAACTGCTGTCTGATCGACTTTGACGAAATGTTTAAAAACGGCTTTAAGATTGGCAATGCCTGGGTTTCATCGCCACGCTCCATTCAAACGGCGACGGCTCAGATGTCACAGATCATTGCCAACGTGGCCTCACTGCAGTATGGCGGCTGTTCGGCCAACCGGATTGACCAACTGTTGGAGCCATATGCCAAGCTTAACTATGAAAAGCACATGAAAGATGCCAAGGAATGGGTTGCGCCTGACAAGCAGGAAGCCTACGCCAAGGCCAAGACCAAAAAAGACATCTATGACGCGATGCAGGCTCTGGAATATGAGATCAACACGCTCTACTCCAGTCAGGGGCAGACGCCATTTACGACGATCAACTTTGGTTTGGGAACTTCCTGGATCTGCCGGGAGATTCAAAAAGCAATTTTACAGATTCGCATCAAAGGGTTGGGCAAGGAACATCGGACGGCGATCTTCCCAAAGCTGATCTTCACTTTAAAGCGCGGTCTGAACCTCAAGCCAGGCGATCCCAACTACGATATCAAACAGTTGGCGCTGGAATGCTCGACTAAGCGGATGTACCCCGACCTGCTGATGTATGACAAGATCAAGGAGATTACGGGCTCATTCAAGACGCCAATGGGTTGCCGGTCGTTTTTACAGGGCTGGAAAGATGAAAATGGCAAAGAGGTCAACTCTGGCCGGATGAATCTGGGCGTGGTTACGGTCAACCTGCCCCGGATCGCTTTGGAGGCCCATGGCGACAAGCAGCTGTTCTGGCAGATCTTTGATGAAAAGATGAACATTGCCAAGATCGCGCTGGACTACCGGATCAAGCGGACTAAGGAAGCCAAGCCGGAAAACGCGCCGCTGCTTTACATGTATGGTGCGTTTGGCAAGCGGCTGAAGAAAGACGACAGCGTTGATGAGGTCTTCAAGAACAGCCGTGCGACCGTATCATTGGGCTACATTGGTCTGTATGAGGTCTGCTCAACGTTCTACGGTCCAAAGTGGGAACACAACAAAGAAGCTCACGACTTTGCGGTTTCAATCGTCAAACAGATGCATGACCTTTGTGCGCAATGGGAAAAAGAAGAAGGCTACCACTTCAGCGTCTACTCCACGCCAGCCGAGTCTTTGACGGACACGTTCTGCCGGGATGACGAAAAGAAGTTTGGCCTGGTTGAAGACGTCACTGATAAGGAATACTACACCAACAGCTTCCACTATGACGTCCGCAAGCATCCGACGCCATTTGAAAAGCTGACGTTTGAAGAAGACTTTCCTCAGTACGCGGCGGGCGGTTTCATTCACTACTGCGAATATCCAAACCTGCGTCAGAATCCTAAGGCACTGGAAGCCGTTTGGGACTGGGCATACGATCATGTCGGCTATCTGGGTACCAACACCTCAATCGACCAATGCTTCAAGTGCGGCTTTAAAGGCGAGTTCAAGGCCACGGCGCGCGGTTTCAAGTGTCCACAATGCGGCAACACCGATCCCGCAACCTGTGACGTGGTTAAGCGGACCTGCGGCTACCTTGGCAATCCGCAGGCACGGCCAATGGTTCACGGTCGTCACGAAGAAATCATTCACCGGGCCAAGCATATGGATCCCGGCATGATCAAGACGGCCGCTGAATTCCAACGGAGCCGGCAGCTGGATGACAAGGCACACGCCAACATCACCGGCGATCAGATCTAGCAGGCTGCCAGGTTCTGGTTTAGTATCTGAATCAGCCAAGACACTCAGCTTGGCTTTAGGCAAAGTGCTGAAGTTGCGTCTTATAAAACGCGGCGATTGGTTCAATGATCAGCATGGCTGGAAAATATTGCTGATTTAAAATGACGCCACATTAAGCATCGGCGTTTCAATCAAAATTAAACAACTCGTGAATACCGCTAAGGGTCCGCATTCGGCTAGACCGAACGTCGGGCCTTTATTGTTTTAGAAAGGAAGATATACATGGCAAAAGAACGTCCAATCAAACTCCCTAAGAATCCTAAACCCAAGGAATGGCTGGCTGAGGATCATTCCTTACAATACATTGCTGACTACAAGCCATTTAACTTTGTCGATGGTGAAGGGGTGCGCTGCAGTCTTTACGTCAGCGGCTGCCTGTTCAACTGTCCTGGCTGCTACAACAAGGCTGCGCAAAATTTTCACTATGGTCAGCCCTATTCACAGGAACTGGAAGATCAGATTATTGAAGACTTGGATCATGACTATGTTCAAGGACTGACGCTGTTGGGCGGGGAACCATTCTTGAACACCCAGGTCTGCTTAAAGGTCATCAAGCGCGTGCGCAAGGAGTTTGGCCATACCAAAGACATCTGGTCATGGTCGGGCTACACCTGGGAAGAGCTGCAGCAGGAATCATATGACAAACTGGAAATGCTGAGCCTGATCGATATTTTGGTTGACGGCCGCTTTTTAGAAGGGCAAAAGGATTTGACGCTGCAGTTTCGAGGTAGTGCCAACCAGCGCATCATTGACGTGCAGAAATCATTAAAAGCCAACCAAGTCGTTATCTGGGATAAGCTGGTTCACTAGAAAAGAGGCCATCATGACACTAAAAATCAATCATCTGCATGCCATTATCAAAGAAACCGGCGAAGAAATCTTAAAAGGCGTTGATCTAACGGTGCCAACCGGTGAGATTCATGCCATCATGGGTCCCAATGGCACGGGAAAGTCAACACTGTCAGAAACGATCATGGGCTATCCGGCCTATGAGGTTACGCAAGGTACGGTAGAGTTTGATGGTCAGGACGTTTTGAGTCTTCCAGTCAATGAACGTGCCAGACTGGGAATGTTTTTGGGGATGCAGTATCCGGCCGAGATTCAAGGGGTCAACAATGCTGATTTTATCCGCACGGCAATCAATGCTCAGCGTCCTGAAGATGATCCATTGCCAGTGCTGCAGTTTATCCAACGCCTGCAGGAAAACATGGCGCTGCTGGAAATGCCCGATGATATTACCGATCGTTATTTAAACGTAGGCTTTTCTGGCGGTGAGAAGAAGCGCAATGAGGTTTTGCAGATGCTGATGCTGCAGCCTAAACTGGCGATTTTAGATGAGATTGACTCGGGGCTGGATATTGACGCGCTGCGAATCGTGGCCAAAGGGATCAATCATCTGCGCGGTCCTGAATTCAGTGCGTTATTGATCACTCATTATGAGCGGCTGCTGGAGTACGTTACGCCAGACAAGATTCACGTCATGGTGGATGGTCAGATCGTCAAGACAGCGGGACCGGAACTGGCTGACGAGCTGGAAGCAGACGGCTATGCCAAGTATGAACAGATCAGAAGAAATGGCGTGAGCAAATGAATCAACAACTTTTAAGTCAAGTGATGGCCAGCTGTGTGAATGCACCAGACTGGCTGATGAAAAAAAGACAGCTGGCGGTTTTGCTTCAAGAACGGTTCAAAAGCACGCCAGCCGCGGAAAAGATCATGGCTGCCTGGCTGGAAAATCCCAGTCTAGCCCAGCTTGAGCAATCAGCTGATGAGCAGGCAGATGCTGATCAAGTTACAGCTGCCGTCCCGCCCACGACTGGCTGGGTTAATCTGCCTTTGTTTACCGCTGCAAATGCCTATCCCGAATTGTTGCAGGAAAATCTGATGGAAAAGGCGATCTCATGGCAGGACAGTCAGCTCAATGCCATGCACCTGGCCTTGCTGAATGGCGGCCGCTTCATCTATATTCCAGATGGCACGATCGTCAAAGAACCCATTGAACTGACCGTTGACTGTCCATTGCCGAACTATCATAATCTGGTGATCGTCGGTGCCGGCGCTCAAGCAACCATTGTCGAGCACCAAACCGCCACGAGCAGACAGCCGGCTTATTTTGGTACGGAACTGCTTTTAGGCGATGGCGCACGGGTTGACTATTATCAGTCCAATCGTTTTTCGGCCGCGCAGAATCACCAGGCAGTCAGAGCCTATCAAGCACAGCATTCAGTTTTGAATATGTATCTGGCCTTGTTTGATGAGCATGATTTGACGACTGACTTTTATGCCAATCTGGATGGTCAAGGCGGAGCAGCCGAGATCAAAATGGTCACGATTGCCAGTGGTCAGCAGGTTCAAGACGTTCAGACGCAGATTCTTAATCATGGTCCGCATACGGTCGGTAATATCGTCCAAAACGGCGTGGCTAAGGACAAGGCGGTTTTAAATTTTCATGCAGTTGGCAAAACCGAGCGTGGGGCATATGGCGCCAACTCGCAACAGCAGAGTCGCATTCTGACGCTTTCTGATGAGTGCAAAGGCGAGGCGGATCCCGTGCTGCTGATTGAAGAAAATGACGTTAATGCCGGGCACGCTGCCAGTATCGGCAAGGTTGACGCGGATGATCTCTATTATCTGGAATCACGCGGTCTCAGTGAGCATGACGCGCAGGTATTGCTGACGCGAGGCTTTTTACTGCCGGTTTTAAATCAGTTCCCCGATCAAAAGCTGCAGGAAAATCTGGTTGATGAGCTGGCGCAAAGATTGGAGGAAAAGCATGAGTGATCAAGCAAGCCAACAGGCAGCAGACAAGGCAGCGATTCATGAATTTGCCAGCCAGCACTATCAGTTTGGCTTTCATGATGACGTCAAGCCGATCTTTTCAACTGGGGTCGGGCTGACGGAAGAAACGGTTCGTGAAATCTCGCGCCGTAAGCATGAGCCTGACTGGATGCTGAAGATTCGTCTGGATGCCTACCATCAATATCGTCAAATGAAGCTGCCGACTTTTGGACCTGATCTGAGTCAGCTGAATCTGGATGAGCTGCGCTATTTCCAACGGCCAACCGATCACGTAGCGCGCAGTTGGGATGACGTGCCCCAAGCGATGAAAACGACTTTTGAAAAGATGGGCGTTCCCGAAGCCGAGCGTAAATATCTGGCGGGGGCAACGGCACAATATGAATCAGAGGTTGTTTATGCCAATCTAAAGCGGGATCTTTCACGTCAAGGAATTATTTTCATGGATACGGATACGGCCGTTCAAAAATATCCCGAAATCGTCAAACAGTATTTCGCGACGCTGGTTCATCCCGATGACAATATTTTTGCGGCATTGAATACGGCGGTCTGGTCGGGCGGCACTTTTATCTATGTACCAAAGGGCGTGCATGCTGATGCGCCGCTGCAGAGCTTTTTTAGAATCAATGCCGAAAATACGGGGCAGTTTGAGCGGACGCTGATCGTGGTTGAGGATGGCGCAAGCGTTAACTATGTCGAAGGCTGCACGGCACCAGTCTATTCTGAAGACAGTCTGCACGCGGCTGTGGTTGAGGTGTTTGTGCATCCCAATGCCTTTTGCCGCTATACGACGATTCAAAACTGGTCCAGCAACGTCTACAGCCTGGAAACCAAGCGTGCTGAAGCTGAAGCCGGAGCTACGATGGAATGGGTTGACGGTAATCTGGGTTCCAAAGTCACGATGAAGTATCCCAGCATCTATCTGCGGGGGCGTGAAGCTAAGGGAACCATGCTGTCGATTGCATTTGCCAATGGTCCGATTGATCAGGATACCGGTGCCCGCATGATTCATCAGGCTCCGCACACGCATTCAACGATAATTTCCAAATCACTGTGTCGGGCAGGCGGTATCTGTGACTATCGCGGCGAGGTTAAGATGGATGAAAACGCACACGGCTCAAGCTCGCATGTTGAATGTGACACGATTATCATGGATGACGATTCAAGTTCAGATACGATTCCATATAATAAAGTTGCAGTTGGGGATGTAACGATGGAGCACGAGGCCAAAGTATCCAAAGTTTCTGAAGAAGAACTCTACTATTTAATGTCGCGTGGACTGAGCGAAGAAGAAGCAACCAAAATGATCGTCATGGGTTTTATTGAACCGTTCACCAAGCAGCTGCCGATGGAATACGCGGTGGAATTGAATCGTTTGATTGATTTTCAAATGGAAGGCTCGGTCGGCTGATTTTTGGAACGGAAGCATTTTGCGTAGCCGAAATTTCAACCTGGCTTGCCAAGTTATGCTGCATCAGCAAAAAACGCGAAACTTGGTCACCCAGGTTCTAAGATTGAAGCGATAATTTGAGCTTGGCGAGGTAGTCTTTGAATTATCAGTTAAGCTGTTTGATGGGAAATAACAGTGAATTAGCACCAAAAATGCCGATTAAAGATTACAAAATTGTCACAAAAAGGGTCATAAATTCCTAAATTTTAGGATTTATGCCCTTTTTTATGAAAAATAAAAATTTTTTTACTCTAAAATATTACAAAATCAGCTATTTTTCGGTCGCAATGAAAACAGAACGATACAAGACTATTATAATGCGATTTATAACAAGTTTAGGCCAGTCTAAAACACTAAATGAAAGCGGATTACATTACACGCTTTTACAGAATTCACGATTTTTGAGATATTCCGGTAATTGCACGGTAAAGCTGAGGGGTTATAGTATTCATCGTTGATAAAGATAAAGAGCAAAAAACCTGAACTACAGATAAAAAAGGATGAATCTATTTTATGAAAATTTCAAAGAAAGCTGTTAAAATCTCTGCTGCCGTTGCTGGTGCCGTAGCTTTGGGCACGGTTGGCACGGCAATCACTGCCAATGCCGACACGGTTTACACGGTTCAGTCCGGCGACACGCTGTCTGGAATTTCCGCTAAGCTGGGTCACAACTTAGACTTTGTAGACCAATTGGCATCCAAGAATAACATTGCTAACAAGAACTTGATCTATGTTGGTCAAAAACTGGTTATCTCTGACGATGGCGAAGTATCCTCAGCAACTTCAGAACAAGCTGCTACGTTGCCAAGTGCTACGGCTGAAAACACGGCTACGGCACAAGACAGCACGGCGCAATCTGCTGACAGTGCCGCTCAATCAACGGCTGCTGATACCAGTGCTGAACAAGCTGCCAGTGATGCTGCCGCTGCTCAGGCTGCCAGTGACGCTGCTGCTTCTCAAGCTGCCGCATCCCAAGCCGCTGCTTCTCAAGCTGCTGCTGCCCAGGCCCAAGCCGCTCAACAACAAAGTGCGCAAGTTCAAGCAACTACTTACAGTGCCAACACTTACAGCACCAATACGACGACCACGACCTACACTTCTACGGTCAGTGGCGACGAAGCAGCTGCTAAGGCTTGGATTGCCAACAAAGAATCTGGCGGCAGCTACACCGCACAAAATGGTCAATACTACGGTAAGTACCAATTGAGTTCTTCTTACTTGAATGGCGACTACTCAGCTGCTAACCAAGAACAGGTTGCTGACAATTACGTTGCCAATCGTTACGGTTCATGGACGGCTGCCCAACAATTCTGGCAGACTCATGGCTGGTACTAAAAATCAGCTTAACTAAATTAGATAAAATGAACAGCAATGGCGATTTTCGGTCATTGACCCGTACCCCCAAAGTTGGAAACACAACTTTGGGGGTATTTTTATGTTGCAGCCTTGTTGCACAAGCAAGAGAGATGGGACGGTTTGATAAATGAGGCGATAGATGGCAGTGAGTTGGGCGCTGCTGTAAAAAGGCGGGGCATTGATCTGGGGCTGGATGCTGTTTTGAAGCGAACAGATTTGCTGTAGAGCTGGGAGCTGTTTTGAATCGGCAAGGCGGTTTTAGCTTTGAAATGGCAAGCGGGTTTGATTTTGAATCTACAGGCGGGTTAGCTAGGACAGATTTAGATAGCCAAAATGCTTGAATGGTTTGTTACATTATAAGGAAGCAATTATTCAAAGCAGATGTGCGGGCAATTTCTAGTAGTGTTAGAATAAGACGCAGATAAAATTGAGAAGAGGGATTTGTGATGACTGCAATCAACTGTCAACAAACACGAATTGAAACAACGCATCGGATTTTGAATGGTGACTTGAATGAGCATGGGACGCTGTTTGGCGGTCGCCTGTTGGAAGCCGTGGATGCAGAGGCTTCAGTCGCGGCAATGAGGGTTGCAAGGGCTACTTTGGTCACGGCGGCCATGGATCACGTTCAATTCGTCAAGCCGTTTCACCTGCAGGATGCCATGATTGTCAGAGCAGTGGTTACTGGACTGGGACATCGGTCAGTTGAGGTATTCGTAAAAGTTTTGGGCGAGCACTTGATGACTGGCGAGCGTTTCGTTGGCTTTACCTGCTTTTTGACCTACGTGGTACCGGCAGCGGGGGCAGGATTGGTTTACGATGAATTAATTGCCGATAATGATGAAACCAAATATCTGCTGGCAGGCTATCAAGATCGTCGTGCGCAGCGGGCCACGGTTCGGCAGCAAGAGCGCGATTTATTGGCTCATTTGAGTTGCGAATAGACAGGTACGTTTACTAGCAGTCTGGGAATCGTTGAGACGTCGGCGGATTTACTAGCGGTTTGAGAACTATTAAGATGTTGGCGGGAGGTATCGGTATCTCACGCAAAAACATCATAGCTGCGGTTGTGATATTGTCGTGCGATCGATTACGGTAATGGACGGTCAGCCCATTAGTGATGATAAATGCTCCAGATGCGACTTTTATGCAAAAAACTTGTATAAAACGTCCAATGAAAAACTCATTACCTACTTTTAGCAAAAAGCTGCCATAAGTAGGTAAAAATCGATGTATATTGAGTTAAGTGTCCCTAACATTACCTACTATTGATCGAAAATATCATAATAGTAGGTAATTCACAAAGGCGGTCTAACCCAATCAGACTTCAAATATACATCTTTACCTACTATTTAGAAAAAAATCGAATAGTAGGTAGTCTAGAGCTCACAGCCAGATTAAGCCCGATTTTCTTCACAAAGTCAGCTGCTTAGCGGTGAAAAAATGGTTGCCGACTGAGTCCGTAGCAGCTGGCAGTGGAAAATACTCGTGCTGGCCAGTGGGGGATGCTTGTTTGAATCTACTGAATTTTTAAAATATTGTTGAATGAAAAAGAGACATCCTGCTGTTCAAACAAGATGTCTCTTTTCTTTTTTACTTAGAAGAATCCAGAATATGGCTTTTGGCAAACTGATTGATGCAGCCAATTAATAAGCGTAATGAAATCAAAGACCGGTCGCTTGACTGCTGCTTGAATGGCTGCAGCATATGGCGGCAGATCACTGCATTCCAATAAGATAGCACCGACTTCGGGATGATCAGCAACTACCGATTGAGCTTTTTGCATTAAGACTTTAGTCAGCGCTCCGTTATCAAGAACGGTTTGTCCATAGCGAATCGCGTGAAATTCGGGTAGACTGCCAACGTCGACAAAAATTACGTTATGATCATCAGCGTTGACATTGTCCAACAGCTTTTGATCGGCACCGTTAATATCAGCGACCAGGACGGCGATTTTTTGATCGGCTCGCAGGCTGAGTGAAATTAATGGCAGTTGCGCAAGACTGGAGAGAATAACTGGAACCCGCACACTTGCCTGAACCTGATGCTGGAAATTGGCAAAGTAGCCGCACGCGCCAACGATTGCTTTAACCCCTCTTGCTTCGAGTCGTTTGGCTGCATTGACGATCACATCAATTGCAGCAGGATCGTTTTCGAAAAGCTGTTCAATTTCAAGATCGATTACTTCATAGTCAACGGGAAAGGTAAAGGTTGTGGCATTGGCGACATTTCCTGGAAGTTTTGGATAATCGAGATTAACTGCAATAATACCGATTGCGTTGCCAGCTATGGGACTGACGTTGGGTGAGACAGATTGATTCTGATTGTTAAAGCTAATGTAGCCATATGGATCAGCCATTGTTCTGCTCCTTAAAGTTGCCATTTTCCAAGTAGTCTAATAATTCTTCTTTATTAAGATGAGCGATACCTAACTCATCCAGGGTGACACCAGTTTGGTAAAAATCAGTGCCAACCATTGCGGAACCTAATGTAATAATGCTGTCAATTACTGGCGTTGCGACACCGAATTTCTTGCCCAATTCATGATAAACGTGGCAGCTGACAGGAATGTCTTCGGTGACATAACGATCATGAATGCTGAAAGGACCGGTACCAAAGGCCATTGGAAACTGGTCGTCAAACGGCGCCTCAGCCCCATCACCCATATATTCAGGCCCCAAAATATTTGAGCGTGAGAAGAAGGTCTTTTTTGGATAACGAGCAATGTCAACGCCAATTGTCTCAGCCAGTTCAATTTCTTCTTTGTAAAAGGCATATTGGACTTCAGAGACGGACTCCGTATAAACATGAGAGTAAATGGAAAAGTCGCTCTTGTCGTTGCCACCAAAGACGCGTCCATAGTTTTCCATTACGGCAGCGCCCAGAATCGTACCAGGACAGTGCAGGGTCGGATTAACGTTGCTAAAGCCAATGTCGAGGACTGTCTTGCCGCCAACCGGACCATCACCAAACGTAATCGAATCAAAACAGCCAATATGTTGCGTGCTTTCCAGGAATTTTTCTTGATCAGTCGAAGGCAGAGCCGCTCCCCGCAAAGAGATTGCTCGGTAACGGAAGAATACCCGTTTAGTGTCGATGCCGGCTTCTTTAACAATCCGCGTACCATATGGCGCACTTGACCAGCCACCAATGATTACGTTGAGTTCAGGACGTTTTTCTCGCAACTGTTTGCGTAACCGTAGACTGCCAAAGTTGTCGGGGATGATATGGATAATCTGGTCGTCTTCTAGTAGTGGCACCAATCGTTCAAAGAAAGCGTTGTGGCCAACTGAAGGAACGGCAACTAAAATAATCTGTGCGCCGGTAACAACTTCTTTTAAATCATCGGAAACAAGATCGAACTTGGCAATCCCGCTGCGTTTAAAGTTATAGCGGTTATATTCAAAGCCTTGAATCTCAATACCGGTTTTATCGATGTCTTTTAACGATTCTTTGGCAAATTCTGGTAAATCAAACAATCGGACGTGATTGCCAGCCAGCTTACAGTCAGCGGCGACAGAACGGCCAACCGCTCCAGCTCCTAAAACAGCAATAGTATATTTGGATAAGTTTTGTGCTACCATTTGAATTCCCCTTTTCTTAAGAAACAAAAACGCCCCTAGCAATGCATTTAGTCACTGCTAGGGGCGTGTTATACGCGTTACCACCCTAAATTCGATAAAGAATTACTCCTTTATCCTCAGCTGGTGCCTCCAAATAGGAGAGACCAGAACGGAATATCGACCGTTGACCGGAAACTGCTCACCACAAGCTCACAGTTTCTAAGACTCAGAGACCATCTTCATTAAGCATTCGCCAACGGTTTTCACCAACCACCGTCTCTCTAAAGGCATCCGCTTAATTACTCATCTCTTCAGCGTCATTAATTATTTTTTCATAATTCTATAATGCTAAATTAATTATGTCAACGGGAATTTAAAAAAACAGAATCATGATTCAAGACGTTGACAAAAATGTGAGGCTTACTGTTAGTAATATTCGGCAGTGAGCAGCACGTTCAAAGAAGCAAATTAATCAAAAATTCAAGAAAAAACCGTAATTTGAGGGCTGAAATCTTCAAATTTACGGTTTTTTTATTACAGATTGCGGGATCCCTAACTTTTTGAGTGAAACATTGATGAAAACAAAGCCAGACGCTAACGATAACGTTTTCGACACACATTGTTTAGAATTGATGAAACCGGCTTACATTACGAAACATTACGAAAATAGCGGAATTTGATATTTGCGATTAACCCACGTGTAACGTTGAACCTGTATAGTAGTCACCGTTGATAAACAAGCAAGATCAAAACAAACGAAAAAGGATGGATTTAACCAATATGAATTTTAACAAGAAAGCTATGAAGATTACCGCAGCCGTTGCTGGTGCCGTTGCATTGGGCACGGTGGGAGCAGCAACTACGGCCAACGCCGACACGACCTACACGGTACAAGCCGGCGACACGCTTTCCAGCATTTCATACAAGTTGGGTCGCAACCTGGACTTTGTTGACCAACTTGCCCAAAACAACAACATCGCCGACAAGAACCTGATCTTCGTTGGTCAACAGTTGACGATCAAAGACGATGGTGAAGTCGTAGTCAACGATCAAAATGGTCAACAGACTGCGGTCGCCCAAGTTCAAACTCAGCCAGCTGCTCAAACGACTGCTGCTGCGCAATCAGCTGCCAGCCAAGCACCAGTAAGTACGCAATCAACGTACACTTCCGCTGTTGCTGGTAGTGATGCCGCTGCTAAGGCTTGGATCGCTGCTCGTGAATCTGGCGGCAGCTACACCGCGCAAAACGGTCAGTACTACGGTAAGTACCAACTGAGTTCTTCTTACTTGAATGGCGACTACTCAGCTGCCAACCAAGAACGCGTGGCTGATAATTACGTTGCCAGTCGTTACGGTTCTTGGACGGCTGCTCAACAATTCTGGCAAGGTCACGGCTGGTACTAAAATCCAGCTTGGCAATGCCAAATCATCCCTGATCATTTGATTTCCCAAAAAAACGATCTCAAACAATAAACATATTTCCTTACCAAAAGAAGCGGCCGCGTTTTGCGCGTCGCTTTTTTTGTGGCGAGAGCGAATGCCTAAATGAATTTATCGAAGACTGGGGCTTTTAGAAGGTGCCTTAAGATACTAACCGCCAAACCCAACCTTGCTTAGTTTTGGTACAATCTAAAAAAACGATTATTAATGAGGAAACCATGCTAACCATTTATGACCTAAAAAACAAACCATGCTGACACAGCCGAATTCTTTGATCTGACGATGGCTTATGATACCTTAAGCGGCGTATCGTTTATCGGTTCGTTTAAGATTATTGAACAAGAGCTGTTGCCGCGCTTTAAGCAGATTAAGCAGATCTTGGGAATGGAGGATCAAAATGATAAAACTAATCGCGGTTGATATTGATGGCACGCTGCTTAATGATCAAGGCCAGATTCTGCCGGCGACGATTCAAGCCGTCCAACAGGCAGCCGCAGCCGGGCAAAAAATCGTGCTGTGTACCGGCCGGCCGCTTTGTGGAGTGACGGATTATCTTAAGCAGCTCGGACTTTGGCAGCACGCGGATCAGTACGTAATCAGCTATAATGGCTCGCTGATTCAGACGACGACCCAAACAACCCTGATGAGTCACCAGCTGCAGTTTAGTGACTATCTTGATCTGCTAGAATTTGCTCACCAAAATCAAGCCGCGTTCAGTCTGTTGACGCCTGCGTGCATGTACGTCACGCCTGGCGATCAAAACCGCGTCATCTTAAAAGAGGCGGCAACGGTTAAGATTGAGCTGCAGACGTGTACGCTGGCAGAAATGCGTGCTTTGCCAAATCTAATACCAGTCAAGGGCATGATCTTGGATGAACTGGCCAAACTCGATTACCTGCAAACAGTCATGCCAAAAGCCTTTAAGCAGCGCTTTACGGTTCTACGCAGTCAAAAAGACCACCTGGAGTTTACGCATCCTTTAGCCAGTAAGGAATCCGCGCTGAGGCAGCTGGCCGGTCTGCTAAAGATTGAGCCGACTGCAACGATGGCAATTGGTGATGAGCAAAATGATCTGGGAATGATAAAAGCAGCTGGAATTGGGGTGGCGATGGGCAACGCGGTACCGCAGCTGCGGGCGATTGCTGACCAGGTTACGGCCGACAACAATCATAATGGGGTTGGCGAGGCAATCTTGAAATGGCATTAAGGGCGGCCGATTGGTAAATCATATCATTGGCAGCGGCGTTTGATCGTGAACAGCACTGTGTTAAAGGCGGCTTAGTTGATTGTCAACCGCGTATCACCTTGACAGCCTAAAGTAATGGTTGATCGGCGAAAAAGCTGGCGGCTGATCATTGGCATTCTGACAGGTCGGTGAAAATAAGACCGTAAAAAATCTGAAAATGGGTTTGATCTAGATGGATCGGATCCATTTTTATTTTGCATACAACGGTATATTTTTAGAATATTATACAGTTATTTAAAAGAGGGAATTTGTAGTCAGTCAGTTAATCTTGTTTATTTATTAAAATAATATTCTCTTTAAAAGCGCTTAAATGGGAATTTAATAATTATTATTCAAGGAATATAATAAAATAGCCAATAAAAGGTTGTCGAATTCTAATTCATGGGTTATATTATCACCAATGATTTTATTAATTTTTTATGCAATTACAAACAAGGAGGTCACAGATTATGAACGCAGCCATTATCGGGGTGACTGGTTATAGCGGCACGGTCTTGTACCAGCTGCTCAGTCAGCATCCAGCGGTTGAAAACATTCACCTGTATGGTCATCAAGATACTGCCGCACCGCGCTTTTTAAATGATGAAATCGAGGCTTTCTGTGACCGACGAATCATGATTGAGCCTTATGATGTCCGAAAAATTATGGCCGAAAATGACGTTGTGTTTTTCGCCACGCCGGCGGGAGTCACTGCCAAATTGGCCCAGCCTTATTTAGACGCCGATTTTCCCGTAATTGATCTTTCCGGCGACATGCGCTTAAAGGATCCCAAAGAGTATGCCAAGTGGTACCACAAAGATCCGGCTCCAGCTGATCAATTGGCAAAAGCACAATATGGTCTGGCTGAATTTAATACCGTGCATGCCGGCTATGTTGCCAATCCCGGCTGTTACGCGACGGCCACGCTGTTAGGACTGGCGCCGCTGGTCAAAAAACATTTGATCGATCCGGACTCGATTATCGTTGATGCCAAGTCGGGACTTTCCGGCGCGGGCAAGAAACTGACGACCAGCTCGCATTTTGCCTGGATCAACGAAAACTTGCAGCCTTATAAGGTCAATCAGCACCAGCACATCCCAGAGATTCTGCAGCAGCTGCAACAGTGGGATGCAAGCGTTAAAGCTCTGCAGTTTACGACGACGCTGATTCCAGTGACGCGCGGCATTATGGCTTCGATTTATGCCAAGCCGTTGCCGGGCGTTGATGAAGAAAAACTGACCGCGGCCTTTGAAGAATGCTACGGCAAGCGACGATTTGTCCGCTTGATTAAAAACGGCTGGCCAAGCATCAAAGAAGTCAGTCATTCAAATTTCTGCGACCTGGGCTGGGCACTGGATCCTAATAGTCACACGATCCTGGTCGTTTCCGCAATTGATAATCTAATGAAAGGGGCTGCGGGACAAGCAGTCCAAAATCTGAACCATATGTTTGAACTGGACGAGACGCTGGGATTGCCAATGATTCCCAGCTGGCCATAATGAAAGGATGTCTTTAATATGATGGAACCACAAACTACGCCAAACGTTGCTTCAATTGTCGAAACTGCCTTTACCTGGCCTAAGGGTTTTTACAGTGATGGGCTGCATGCCGGACTCAAGGCTGAAAAACCAGATCTGGGCTGGCTGTTTTCCAAAGTACCAGCCAGTGCCGCGGGGGTTTATACGACCAACCAGTTCTGTGCGGCGCCAACTGCCTTGACCAAAGAAACGATCAATCATGATCATCAGCTGCAGGGAATCATCGTCAACAGTGCGATTGCCAATTCCTGCACGGGTCCCCAAGGTAAGCTGGATGCTTTAAAAGAACAGGCACTGATGGCTAAAAAGCTGGGCGTCAGCCAAAACTTGATCGGCGTGGCCTCAACTGGGGTAATCGGCGAAATGCTGCCAATGGACAAGATCAAGGCCGGGATTGCCAAGCTGAAGCAAACTAAGTCGGCTAAAGTTACCGAAGCCGTTTTGACCACGGATACTCATACCAAGACGATTGCCGTTAAGTTTGAAATCGCGGGTCATCAATGCACGATGGCAGGTTTTTGCAAGGGCTCAGGAATGATTCACCCAAAGATGGCCACCATGCTGGGCTTTGTGACGACCGATGCCAAGATCAGCGGGGCCTGCCTGCAGGATCTGTTAAGCGAGGAGGTTGACACGACTTTCAATCAGATCACGGTTGATGGTGACAACTCCACTAATGATATGGTCGTTACCATGGCAAATGGGCTGGCAATGGCGGATGAGGAATCATTGACGCCGGACCACCCTGATTATCCAGTCTTTGCCCAGGCCTACCATCAAGTGCTGAGCGCGCTGGCCAAAGAGATTGCCCGTGATGGCGAGGGGGCAACTAAGCTGGTTGAAGCCAACGTCAAGGGCGCGGCTAATGATCTGGATGCTCAGCACGTCGCTAAGGCAATCGTAGGCTCCAACCTGGTCAAGGCTGCCTTGTTTGGCCAGGATGCCAACTGGGGCCGGATCATGGGAGCAATTGGCGCAACGGATGCTGATTTGGACGTCAATCGCGTTGACATCAAGCTTAATGGCATCAACATCGTCTTGAGCAGTCATGGCGTTGACTATGACGAATGGTTGCTGCGGCAGAAACTGGCTGAAGATCAGATCAAAATCGATGTCGATCTGCATCATGGCTTTGGCAAGGGACAGGCATGGGGATGCGATCTGACCTATAAATACGTGCAGATCAATGCCTCGTACCGGAGCTAGGAGGCATTCATGAAGGATCTGATTATTATTAAAATCGGTGGTCAAGCCATCAGCGAGCTAACGGATGATTTTTTCGAACAGCTGGCAGTCTGGCGCACGCAGGGTAAAAAGATTCTGCTGCTGCATGGCGGCGGCCCTTTGATTACCAAGCTTTGCCAACAGCTGCAGGTGCCGGTCGTTAAAAAAGCCGGCGTGCGGGTAACTGATGCACAGACGCTGGCATTGACCAAACTGGTACTGTTGGGGCAGGCTCAGCCATTATTGCTGCAGAAGCTCAGCGATCATCAGCTGCCAGTCGTCGGTTTGAATGCGGCGGACAATCAGATGCTGGTGGGCAAGTATTTGGATCAAAGCATCTACGGCGAAGTGGGCACCGTCGTCAGCGTTAATCAAGATAAGCTTTTGCCGCTGTTGGACAGCTATATCGGCGTTTTGGCACCATTAGCGATGACACCGGCTGGCAATTGGCTTAATGTCAATGCCGATCAGGCCGCGGCTGACGTAGCCAGTCTATTGGGTGCTAAAAAGCTTTATCTGATGACGGATGTAGCCGGCGTTTTGAATCAGCACCATTTGATACCGCGCTTAACGAAGCTGGTTTCACAAAAACTGGTCGCTGAAAAAATCATCAGCAGCGGAATGCAGCCAAAGATCAAAGCTGCCTTTGCTGCCTGTACCGCGGGAGTTGAGCAGGTAGCCATCACCAATTGTCTGCAAAATCCCGGCACGATTATTACCAAGGAGTGATTCAATGAGCCATTTATTTCCAACCTATACTCGTTTCCCATTTGAAATCGTAAAAGGCATCGGAGCCCATCTATTTGATGAACAGGGCAATGAATACCTCGACTTGACCAGTGGCATCGGTGTCTGCGGCCTAGGCTACAACGTCAAGGCACTCAATGACGCCGTTGAACATCAGCTGCATCAAGTTTGGCACACATCCAATCTGTATGAGAGCTCGCTGCAGGAAAGCGTGGCGGCACAGCTGGGCGTTCATCAAGACATGCTGGTCAGTTTTTCCAATTCCGGTACCGAGGCCAATGAAGCGGCATTGAAACTGGCGCGCAAGGCAACGGGCCGGCTTGATTTCCTGGCATTTGATCACTCGTTTCATGGACGTTCGGCTGGCTCGCTGACGGTAACGGGCAACGAGGGCATCAAGGAAGGCTTTCTTCCCCTGGTTCCCGGCGCGCGGTTTGCCAAGTACAATGACTTCGCGGCCATCGATGAGATCAAGCCGGATCTGGCTGGGGTAATCCTAGAAGTCGTACAGGGCGAAGGCGGCGTGATTGCTGGTGATGCCAAGTGGCTAAAGGCCGTTCAAGACAAATGTCACGAGGTTGGCGCGCTGCTTTTGATCGATGAGGTGCAGACTGGGATGGGCAGAACCGGCTCACTGTTTGCTTTTGAACAGTTTGGCCTGGATCCAGACATCTATACGGTTGCTAAGGGGCTGGCCAATGGGATTCCGGTTGGCGCGATGATCGGCAAAAAGGAGCTTGGTCAATACTTTGGTCCCGGCAGCCACGGTTCGACGTTTGCGGGCAATCCGCTGGCAATGGCGGCCGCTCAGCAGGTATTAAAGACGCTGGATCAAGAATTTTTGAGCGCGGTTCAGCAAAAAGCCGCGGCAATGCATCAAGCTATGGAAAAAGAGCTGCTGCCAATGGATATGGTTGATTCAATCAGTGGCCTGGGTTTGATGATCGGCATTCATCTTAATCAAGCCGTTTCCGTGGGTCAGGTCTTGGCTCAGCTCCATTCTCAGCATGTTCTGGCACTTTCGGCTCGTGACAATACGCTGCGTCTTTTGCCACCATTGATTGCCAGTCAAGACGAGCTGCTGGCTGGTGTCGATGAGATCAAAAAAGCGCTGAATGCAGTTGAATCGGCGACCGCTACCGCATAAATAAAATCCGTCAATCCCAAACTGGTTTGACGGATTTTTGGTGTCGTGGCCAACTCAATCTGCCGGCCTGGTCTGGTGACAGATAACGGCGTTTTTTTCGAATGATACTGACTTATCAAATGAAAGAAAAATCATATAATACAAAAATATTTTATTTGACAAGACGTTTAAACGTGATTGTTCCAACTATGAAAGCCCTTACGAGAGTAGGAGTTCAATCGTTAAGGTCAGCAAAGGTCAAATAATTTTTGCCGAGGAGCAGAGAATTTCGCAAAGTGAAGGGTTGTATTTTTTAATATACAAACTAAGATGAAAGTGTACAAATGATATGAGTTATTATAGGAAAGGAAGTTTTGGATACGGCTAATGAAATTCAACGTCATAACAACATGTTTGACGACGTAATGAGCGCGGGCATGCGCAACTTGCTGAACGACAATTTCTTCTCTGGCTTCAACGCTAAGGCAGATCACATGAAGACCGACATTGCAGAAACCGATAAGAACTATGTCGTTAAAGTCGACATGCCTGGCTTTGACAAGAAGGACATCCACATCAACTATGAGAACAACATCCTGACGATCACGGGTCGCCGTGACACGTTTGACGACCTTTCTGACAAGGATGGCAACATTTTGCACAGTGAACGCAACTATGGTCAAATGAGCCGTTCATTCCGTCTGCCAGAAGTTGACTTGAAGAAGGCCGTTGCTCACTACAGCGATGGGGTTCTGGTTCTGACGCTGCCTAAGCTGGCACCAGAAGCCGGCACTGGCACTCACATCGAAATCGAATAATTTAATTGACAAATAGTCTTTAAATGAGTAGCAGTTTTAAATTGCTACTCATTTTTTATTTTGTCTATGTAAATGCTTTCACGAATTTGATATAATTAATTTGTGCAATCTAACAACTTTGCAATTATTTTATTGTCTTAATAGCTAAAGGAGGGAACGTTTTGGAAAACGCAAAGCCAACCAAAAAGCACCGTTTTAAGATGCCATCCGCGTTTACGATTTTATTCTTCATTATCGTCGTCTTGGCAGTCTTAACTTGGTTTATTCCAGCCGGTAAGTACGCTACTGATTCAGCCGGCAACATTATTGCTCATACTTACCATACCGTTTCGCCGCATCCACAAGGTATTTGGGATGTCTTCATGGCAATGGTTATTGGGATGATCGGTGACAGCAAGACTGAAGGGGCAATTCAGATCGCTTTGTTCATCCTGGTAATCGGTGGGTTCTTAGGCGTCGTTAACAAAACCGGGGCTTTAAACAATGGGATTTCCGCCGTTGTTCATCGCTATGAGGGACGCGAACGGACTTTGATTCCAATTTTGATGATCCTGTTTGCTCTGGGTGGTACGACTTATGGCATGGGTGAAGAAACGCTGGCCTTTTACCCATTGCTGATTCCAGTCATGATCGGCTGTGGCTTTGACTCAATCGTCGCGGTTGCCGTGGCTTTGGTCGGCACACAGCTGGGGTGTCTGGCATCAACGGTCAATCCATTTGCCACTGGGGTTGCCTCAGCTACATTGAAGATCTCGCCAGGTGAAGGCTTGATTCCACGGCTGATCCTGTTGGTGATCGTCACGGCGCTTGGTATCTGGTACACGATGCACTATGCCGACCAGGTCAAAAAAGATCCAACCAAGTCATTAGTCTACGCTCAGCGGGCTGAAGACGAAAAACGGTTTGATATTTCTGAAAAGACGCAGGACACGCAGCCATTAACCAAGGTACAAAAACGCGTACTGTGGCTGTTTGGGATCACGTTTATCATTATGATCATGGGGCTGGTGCCATGGACTGATCTGAACAAGCACTGGACGGCCTTTGACACGTTTACCAACTGGCTGCATGGCATTCCGTTCCTGGGCGTTTTGATCGGTAAAGACATTCCAGCCTTGGGGACTTGGTACTTTAACGAAATTACGCTGCTGTTCATCTTTATGTCGGTAGTAATTATGTTTGTCGCTCATATGAAGGAAAGCGAATTTATCGATGCCTTCTTAAAGGGAATGGGCGACCTGCTCAGCGTTGCGATTATCGTGGCCGTTGCGCGTGGGATTCAGGTTATCATGAACAATGGTATGATTACGGCGACCGTTTTGCATTGGGGTGAAGTCGGACTGGGCGGCCTGTCGCGCAGTGCCTTCATCATTTTGACCTACATCTTCTACATTCCAATGTCATTCTTGATTCCATCAACTTCCGGCTTGGCTGCCGCTACGATGGGAATCATGGGACCACTGGGACACTTCTGTCATGTTTCCGGCAGTCTGGTTATCACGGCTTACCAAGCAGCTTCTGGCTGGATCAACCTGATTACGCCAACTTCCGGAATCGTAATGGGGGCCTTGGCAATTGCGCACGTCAACATCAGTATCTGGTGGAAGTGGATGGCCAAGTTCATGGTGATCCTGTTCCTGGTTACCTGCGTCTTCTTAGGTATTGCCGCGGTACTTTAGCTTTTTTCAATCATATCAGGGGGAATTAATATGGCAGCAGAATTGGTTCAAGAAAATGAGCGTCAACAAGCATTGGCAGCTTTAAAGCGTTTGGTTGCCAAGCCATCGTATAATGAGGCTCCAGCACCAGGCGCGCCGTTTGGACCCAAGATTCGTCAGGCCCTAGATGAGCTGATGCGGATCTGTGATGAGCTGGGCTATCAAACCTATGAGGATCCAGATGGCTACTATGGCTATGCTGAAACTGGAACCGGCAGCACGACGTTTGGCATTATTGGCCATGTTGATACGGTGCCGGCTGGTGATTTGAGTACTTGGGAACATGATCCTTATTCTGGCGAGATCTTTGGCGATGTGGTCTATGGGCGCGGCGTACAAGACGACAAAGGTCCCGTGATTGCAGCTCTGTTCGCGGTCAAAGCGTTGGAGAATCGCGGCTATCATTTTAATAAAAAGATCCGCTTTATCTTCGGTACTGATGAAGAAACGCTGTGGCGCGGGATTGCCAAGTACAATCAAAAAGAAGCACCAATCGACATGGGATTTTCACCCGACGCTGAATTTCCGGTTACCTATGCTGAAAAAGGGCTGCAGCAGTCATACCTGGTTGGGCCGGGAACCGAGCTGCTGAACGTTGAAACTGGCGGTGCATTCAACGCGGTCCCAGATCGGGCAGAATATGCTGGTCCAAAGCAAGATGAGGTCAAGGCTGCTCTTGAAAAGCACGGCTTCAAGTATCATGAAGAAGCCGGCAAGCTGGTCGTAGAAGGCAAGGCGATTCATGCCATGCTGGCTCCTCAAGGCGTCAACGCGGTCTTAAGACTGGCAATTGCTTTGGATGACGTCTTTAAAGGCTTTGGGCCGCTGGACTTTATCGGTCAGTGCTTTAAAGAGGATGCGACGGGAACCAATCTGCTGGGTGACGTTAAGGACGAAGCATCCGGCCACTTAACGTTTAACATTTCCAGCCTCAAGATCACGCCGAAAGAAACGCGGATGCAGATTGATCTGCGAATCCCGGTTACCATTGATCGTGATGCGCTGCTTGAAAAACTGAGCCAAAACGTCGCCAAATACGATCTGCAATATAAGCATTTTGACTACGTAGCGCCATTGTACGTTCCTAAAGATACTGAATTGGTTAAGACCTTGATGACAGTCTATCAGGATCAAACCGGTGACGTTGCTTCTCAGCCACAGGTCAGCGGCGGAGCAACCTTTGCGCGGACGATGCATAACTGCGTGGCCTTTGGGGCGATGCTGCCAACTACGCCTGACTTTATGCACCAGGCTAATGAACAATGGCCGCTTCAAGACATGTTTAAGGCAATGGATATCTTTGCCGAGGCAGTCAAGCGGTTATGTGTGGACTGATGATTGAATAAAAAGAGCAGCTGCGAGAACTCGCGGCTGCTTTTTTACGGTTTCAAACCGGTTTAGATGTGTTCCTTGATGCCGTTAGGGAAGTCTTTATCGATTTCCTTTAAGATGGGCAGCAAGGTGTTGATGTATTCATGATATGCTTCGATTGGCTTGCGATCCTTGCCGTTTGCCTGAAGCAGCGCGATGGCAATGTCATGCGCGCGTTGTTCATTACTGATCATATTATTCACCTCATTACTACAGTTTAACAAATTTTATCGATAGTTGCGCGATCCAATCAGCCAAGGCAGTCGCTTTTAAAAGCACCATGACATAAAAACCGGCTAAGACGCCAGCTGCATTCGTGATGACGTCATCAATATCGACGAAGCGTTCAACATGGAAAAACAGATCGCATAAAAATTGCGTGGTTTCGATTGAGATTCCCAGTAAGATGCCAAACAGCAATACCGACTTGAGATCATGCCGCGCACTCAGCAGATACCAGTAGATGCCAGCCGGAACCGTCATGACGATATTTAAGAAAAAATCAGGCGACAAGGCTTGAAATGGAATGACGTTGCAGGGAACACCTAAGACGTGATAAAAAATCTTGTGCGGGCCGCCCCAATTATACTGGGTTGGCGTAAAGCAGAGGTAGGCAATGGCCAAAGTATAGATCAAGGCGCTCAGCATCGTAAACCATTGCCAGCCATGAAGCGGAAGACGCAAGGCTCGGTTAAACATGGTGCTCCAGATGATTAATAGTATTATAAATGGAATCCAAGAACGCAAAATTAAAAATCTCCCCAATAACTCTAACGAAAATTTAAAAACGTGGTACAATAAAGATTCTAGGTTTTACCCTCCAGTCTAGCAAAAAATGTTGGGCAGGTTAAGAGAAGGAGGAAATTAAATATGGCGGAAAAGCAACCGGATCAGCAAACACTGTCGCGGGGCTTAAAGGATCGCCACGTACAGCTGATTGCCCTTGGTGGTGCGATCGGTACGGGGCTGTTCTTGGGTTCCGGGAAATCCATTCACGTTGCTGGTCCTTCCATTCTGCTGGCATATCTGATTACGGGGATCATGTGCTTCTTGTTGATGCGGGCGCTGGGCGAACTCTTGCTGGCTGACCTGCATTACAATTCATTTGTGGATGCGATTCGTGACTACTTAGGCTCACGGGCTGCATTTATCACTGGTTGGACGTACTGGCTCTGCTGGGTCGCAATCGCAATGGCTGAGATTACTGCGATCGGCATGTACGTCCAATTATGGCTGCCGAATTGTCCACAATGGGTCCCCGGTTTAATTACGCTGGCGGTGCTCTTATGTGTCAACTTGATTACGGTTGGTGCATTTGGCGAGGTCGAATCTTGGTTTGCACTGATCAAGATTTTTGCGATCCTGCTGCTGATTGCAATCGGGGTCGGGATGATGCTGGTGCGCTTCAAGAGTCCCAACGGCATCGTTACCTCACCAAGCAACCTGATATCACATGGCGGATTTTTCGCAACCGGCCTGGATGGCTTTTTGAAGTCTTTCCAAATGGTCATCTTCTCATTTGCCGGAATTGAAATGGTTGGGATGACGGCGGCCGAAACGGCTAACCCCCGCAAGGTCATTCCCAAGGCCATCAATGACATTCCAGTCCGGATTTTGTTGTTCTACATTGGCGCACTGTTTGTGATCATGAGCATCTATCCATGGAATCGGCTTGATCCAAATTCGAGTCCGTTTGTCATGGTCTTTAAGGATATTGGCATTTCTTCAGCGGCCTCAATCATCAACTTTGTAGTTTTAACGGCGGCCGCTTCATCTTGCAACAGCGCCCTGTACACGACTGGACGCATGTTGGCTGAATTGACCTCAACTTCACGTCGGCCTTCAATTCGTAAGATCAGCCGCATTTCTAAGAATTCGGTTCCAGCTACGGCGATCATCATCTCAGCTCTCTTGATGGGGATGTCGTCACTGCTGAACTACTTGATTCCTTCCGAAGTCTTTACCCTGGTTTCAAGTGTGGCCACGACCAGTTTCCTGTTTATCTGGGGAACGATTGTGTTGGCTCACCTGCGCTACCGTAAGCTGCATCCGGAAGGCAGTGGCTTTAAGATGCCGGGAGCGCCGGTTACTGATTGGATGGTCTTGATTTTCCTGTTTGCCGTGGGCGTGATCTTGATGTTCAGCCCTGACACCAGAATTGCCTTGATTATCGCGGTAGTTTGGCTGGCATTCATGACGGTTCTGTCTATGACGTTTAAAGAATATAAATATAACTAACTAAAAAACTTCTCGATTTTTGGTCGGGAAGTTTCTTTTTTGCTTCTTAAGTTTAATCACGCTGGCTTTGGCAGTGACTGTTGCAATAGCAGCGTTTCTCATCCATCATATCGCAGTGACAGATGCCATCTGTACTGGCACAAGGACAGCCTTTTTGGCAGGTCATACCAGCCTTGCAGTATTCTTTTTCCATTTTCATCCCCCCATATTTGAAATTATCAATATAATACGCTGTTTAATCGGGGTTGGCTCATTGTCTGCTCAAATCTTTAGATATTTTTAGCAAACTTGATGATTGTCAATTACCAAACGGCAAAATCTCCTTAAACTGTGATTAAACATTTGGAGAGGAGAAAGAATCATGTTTTTTGCCAAGCATAAAAAAGAAAGCGTCGTTTTAATGACGGCTTTGCTGATTATTGCTTACATTGGCCGCTTCACCAATCTAATCTGGCTGTTTGATGTCTCGATGATCGCAATTGCCATTATCGGTGGCCTGCCATTGGTCTTTCGAGCAGTCGGGGCCTTGAAATTCAAAATTATCTCAATTGAGCTTTTGGTTTCAATTGCCGTAATCAGTGCCCTGGCAATTGGTGAATACAGCGAGGCCGGCATCGTGGTCTGGCTGTTTTCGGTTGGGGATTTGCTGGAAGAGATTACGCTAAAAAAAACCCGCAAGTCGATTCAAGATCTGGTTGATATGGCACCCAAGACGGCACTGAAGATTGAAAGTCCCAGTGATCGTTCGTTTGAAGAAGTTGACATTGACGAGATTGAAAAAGGCGATTATCTATTGGTCAAAACTGGTTCGCAGATTCCAGTCGATGGCCAAGTCGTCGCTGGCAATGGTCATGTTGATCAGGCCAGCATTACCGGCGAATCCAAACCCAGCCACAAAGAAATCGGCAGCAGTGTATTTGCCGGTACGATTCTTTCCAGCGGAGCGTTGGTCGTACAAGCTGAAAAGGTGGGCGAAGATACCACGTTTGGTCGGCTGATTGAATTGGTTGAAGAAGCTCAAGATAGTCAAACCAAGACCCAGCGGTTTATTGACCGCTTTTCACAATACTACACGCCATTGGTATTACTGTTGTCGATTATCGTAGGCCTGATTACCAAAGACTTACGCTTGGCAATTACCATTCTGGTCCTTGGCTGCCCAGGTGCTCTGGTAATCGGGGTGCCAATCTCGACGGTTGCCGGCATCGGCAGTGCAGCCAAACGAGGCATGATTGCAAAGGGTAGTGCTGCATTGGATGAGTTAACCAAGATTGATACGTTTGTTTTTGACAAGACCGGTACGCTGACGACGGGTCAGCCGAGTGCGGGAAAGGTTGTCAATGTTAATGGCGATCAGAATGAAAATCTAAAGATTCTGGCCAGCATTGAGCATGAGTCCAATCATCCGTTGGCCAAAGCCATTTTGGACTACTGGCAAAAAGATGACGTCTACCCGGTTAGCGACAGCCAGATTATTGATGGGCGCGGCATTCAGGCTGTCGTTAACCAGCACTCGGTTTTGGTTGGTAATGAAAGATTGTTAAACGAAGCCGGAATCGAAACGACCACCGATCAGCTTTCAAAGACCAGCTCACACGTTTTGCTGGCTGTTGATCACGAGCTGCGGCTGGTACTGGAGGTCAGTGATCAACTGCGTCCTGGGGCCAAAGCAGCATTGGACAATCTGAGAAAAATCAAGGGCTATCGCCTCATCCTGCTTTCTGGCGATAACCAGGCAGCTGCTGAAAACATGGTGGCCGACCTGAACTTTAATGAAGTGCGTGGTGATCTTTTGCCAGTCGACAAGGCAGCAGTCATCAAACAGCTGCAATCAGATGGCCATCAAGTGGCTTTTGTAGGGGACGGAATCAATGACGGTCCGGCATTAAGTGTGGCTGATCTAGGGATTGCTATGGGCAGTGGTACCGAAGCCGCCATTGACGTGGCCGATATTATCCTGGTCAACTCCAGTCCGGCTCAATTACCGATTGCCGTTCGTCATGCGCAAAAGACGATACGCAACATGTATGAAAACATTGCAATTGCACTTTTGACGGTATTACTGTTGTTCATCGGTCTGTTTACCGGCTACATCTACATGGCGTCAGGGATGCTGGTTCATGAATTGAGTATTTTGATCGTCATCTTAAATGGTATGCGATTAATTCGTCGTAATTGACCGTAATCAATTATTTATTAGAGTAAATCGACTAAGCTATATTCATAAATAAGCAAAGGGGAAATGAATCATGAAAAAAGTAACGTTAAAACTCAATGATCTGTCTTGTCCATCATGCATGAGCAAGATTCAAAAAGCCGTCAGCCAACAGCCTGGCGTATCCAATGCCGTGGTAATGTTTAATGCCGGCAAGGTCAAGGCTGAAGTTAATGAAAGCCAACTTGCACCAGAAGCATTGGGCGATGTTGTCAGCCAGCTTGGCTATCAAGTCGAAAAGATCATCGTTAAGGAGGCTTAATCATGAGTGAAATTGAAATTCGTTATGCAAAAGAACAAGAACGCAGCGACCATGAGCACCATGTTCCAACTGCTGGTGCCATGATCGGTCACATTACTGCCAACCTGGCAGTGCATGCTTTAAAGATTGAGCAGGCAGCTTTATTTGCCAAAGGGCCAGCCGCACTGTTTTTAGATCAGTATGGGCGGGCCTGGATTCAAAAAGAACTGGCTTTTTGGGATGATATCAATCGTGCCTTGCATGCCGAAGCAGATTTGGTGCCAACGACCAGCGAGGAGCTGCTTAAGTACAGCATGCTGACCGAAAATGGTGCTACTAAGTATGCTGATGGTAAAGATCAGCTGTTTGAGTTGGTTAAAGATTTTGATATGCAGCTATTGTTTATTACACGGGCCATTAAGCTGACCGAAAAAGAAGGGCATGAGGCGCAGAATCAACTGATGAAAGAGCTGTATGCCTGGATTAAGGAACAGATTGGGTTGACACAAAGCTTCTTGGGCCACGAACCAACCGAGGGCCTGCCATCTGCTGCAGAAGATGATGGCGATGATGCAGAATAAAATGTCTGATTTATAAAAGAGTAGAAACAACTGGACGAAACTAAAAACTTTTCCTCTCAATATGAAAACTCGGATGATTCGCTAAGCAATGGTGGATCATCCGAGTTTTATTATGTAGGTATTGTCGGTCGCAAGTTAGCATTACAATTACGTTTGAATTATTCTAAAGCTGATTTTTAATTGACAGATTTCTCCAATCTGTTAGTGCTATCTGGCACTTCATAATGGGTTTTTCAAAATTAATTTATACAGAGTGATTGTATATGGATGATGGGCTGCTCAAAATCAATTAAACAAATTTACTATAAATGTCTTAAATACAATCGTAAAAAGATGCTGAAAAATACAGATGGCGTCATTTCAAACTCAAAAGTCTGAGATGACGCCATATTTTTAGTTAAGTAGAAAGTCGTTTTTTCAGCTGTTTAGCCTATGCCAGGCCCAGCTTTTTTTGACAGTTGGGACAGATGCCGTGAACTTCAATATCACTTTGGTTTACCATGAAATTGGTCTTTTCGCGGGTAATCTGCTGCAGATCCTTGGTCAGGGCCGCGAAATGATCATCAAAAACGTCTTGGATCAAACCGCAGTTGTCACAGACGACATGGTAGTGGGGATGCCCAAAGTAGTCATAATGGGAGCTGCCATCACCATTTTTCAGTTCAATGACCAGCTGATCTTCAACCAAGAGATTAATGGTGTTGTAGATCGTTGCCATGCTGATGTTGTCGGCTTCTTGTTTTAAATCGGCGTAGATCATCTCAACGCTGGGGTGCGTGTGGTGATTGATCAGATAGTGCAGAATCAGTTTACGCTGTGGGGTGAGCCGGACGTGTTTTTCGCGCAGATGCTGCAGTGCGTGTTCATATTCTGAATTGGCCATTGCAACGATCATCCTCCTTTCACAGACGAGTGATTAGACAAGTCATTATTATAGCATTGTCAAGGTCGATAATGCATCAGGAAATAAAATGTTTCTTTTTAGATAATAATAATTCTAATTTAGCGAAAAGAAAAGCATTCTGCTTGGTAAAATTTAAACCCAGAAAGTCAGAATCGTTGTCAGCAATTGCAACAGAGTATAAAAAATTTGATTATGCGGGTTTGCGACCAAGCGCTGCAACAGCCACCAGCTTAAGATCACCAATGCGATGGCTAACAGCAGCGTCGCCTTGATTGGCCGCGTCAGCATCGTTAAAATCAAGATCACGCCAAGACCACCCTCAATCATTGGAAAACGCGGGTCATCAGATAAAAAAAGCGGGGCGTAGTAAAAACAGTAGATCATCAATAACGGAATCAGTTTGAGCAGATAGCTCCACGACAGAAACTTAACCGAGATGAAGGTAAACGCCACTGGAATGCTGAGGGTCATTAAAAGGCCGAAAACCAGCAGACCAACTGGATTTTGAAATTCGTGCAGATAAAGCTCAAAAATCAGCAGATAGCAAGGCGGCAGCAAAAGCAGGATAAACAAAAAGACGTTGCCATGCAAAAAAACGCTGATGGCAAATAAAAAGCTGATCAGCAGCGGAATAATCGAAGTCAGCGAGCCGCCTTGCTGGTCAAAAATAATGGTGGCGGCTAGGGCAATGCAGATCTGGTAGGCAAACAGACTGTACAGATCATGAGAAAAGACGGTGGTTTTGATCTGAATGGCATAGGCAAAGGGCACGTAAGACCAGCAGCACATCATTAAAAAAGCATTGGGTAGCAGACTGCGCCAGTCGATATCTTGAATTTGCAACTTAAAATGCGATAACGGGTTTTGCAAAAAAATTCCTCCTGAGCGGTCAAAAATTAAGTTTTCCTTATTGTAACAAATTCCATCATAAAAAATTGCTTATTATCACGAGAATATGTTAGGATGGTGAACGTTATAAAGCAAATTCCCGATAGGATTCACAGATTGTGAAGATGCCTTGTAACCGCAATAACCGAACTTTTTAGTTTAGAAAATGGGGGAATTAACAAAATGACTGAACGACACTTATTTACATCCGAATCGGTTTCGGAAGGACATCCTGACAAGATTGCTGACCAGATCAGCGACGCAATTTTGGATGCCATGCTGGAACAAGACCTAGATGCCCGGGTAGCGGTTGAAACCTCGGTCACGACCGGCCTGGTGCTGGTATTTGGCGAAGTCTCGACGACGGCTTATGTCAACATCCAGCAGATCGTTCGTGATACGATTCGTGAAATTGGCTACACGGATGGCCAATATGGCTTTGATGCCGACAACTGTGCGGTGATTACAGCGATTGACGAACAGTCGCCAGACATCGCGCAAGGGGTTGACGACTCGCTGGAAACGCGGGGCGGCAACGTTGATCCATTAGATAAGATTGGTGCCGGCGACCAAGGGCTGATGTTTGGCTATGCTACTGATGAAACGCCGGAATACATGCCGCTGACGCTGATGCTTAGTCACAAGCTGATGCAAAAGATCGCTAAGTTGCGCAAAGATGGTACGATTCCATATCTGCGCCCTGACGCCAAGGCTGAAGTAACGGTTGAATACGATGAAAATGATAAGCCATTGCGTGTCGATACGGTTGTTTTGAGTACGCAGCATGACCCAGAGATTGCTTTGGATCAGATTCGTCACGACGTTATTGAGCAAGTTATCAAAGCCGTGATTCCAGCCGAACTGTTGGATGATGATACCAAGTATTTCATCAATCCAACCGGCCGTTTTGTCATTGGTGGTCCACAAGGCGATGCCGGGTTAACGGGCCGCAAGATCATCGTGGACACTTATGGCGGGGCTGCTCACCATGGCGGGGGCGCCTTCTCTGGCAAGGATGCAACGAAGGTTGACCGTTCTGCCAGCTATGCGGCCCGCTATATTGCCAAGAACCTGGTAGCGGCCGGCTATGCCAAGCGCCTGGAGATTCAGGTTGCCTACGCAATTGGGGTGGCTCAGCCAGTCTCAATCTCAATCAATACGTTTGGGACGGGGACGCGTTCGGAAGCTGAACTGATCGCGGCGGTACGCAAGACGTTTGATCTGCGGCCAGCCGGAATCATTAAGATGCTTGACTTGAAGCGCCCAATCTACAAAAAGACGGCTGCTTATGGTCACTTTGGCCGGACTGATATCGACCTGCCTTGGGAACACCTGGACAAGGTTGACGAACTGAAAGCCGTTTTAGGATAAAAAACAAAAGAAAAGCCAAGTGCCCAGATGCGGCAGCTTGGCTTTTTTGCTGGCGATTATTTGACTGGCCGGCATTTTGACTCATGATCATCAAGACTTAGTCAAACAAGCCCGCTAATGCCAGATCACGATGCAGTTCAGAATCAGTCATTGATAAACTGAACGTCGTAGCTATGGTCAATAATTCGAACCTGATCTGGTTTGAGACCGACAACTTGAACATGGCGTGCCTGATCGACAAAAACGGCCCCCATGACGTCAGGATGATCATTGATCCAGTTTGGCAGCGGCTGACCGGCAAAGAAAAGGCGGCCGGTTTCGATCTCGCCGGTAATCGATTCACCAGAAAAGACGGTCACGCCGGCCAGGGCAGTTTTTCTAGGGTGACCAGTGGCTGGATCGATGATGTGGTGGTAGTCTTGCCCATTTTCTTCTAGATGACGCTCGTAGATTCCGCTGGTAACGGCTGAACATTCCGGCAGAGCAGCTACCAGAATCGATTGACCACGCTTGGCACTAGGATCCTGAACGCCGATTCGCCATAAGCCGTCCTGGTGCTTGGGTGCCGTGCCGTGCATCAGAATGTTGCCGCCCAGATCGATGATGCCGGCGCGAAGATCACGCGAGCGCCATAAGTCACGAATGCGATCGGCGATATATCCTTTGGCAATGGCGCCCAGGTCGATCTCCATCCCAGGCTTTTTCAAAAAGATCGTCATGTCGTGGTCATTTAGCTCAACGTCGTGCGGATCGATCAGTTTAAGGCGTTCTTGAATCTCCGCCTCGCTTGGTACATGAGCATCGTCAAAGCCAATGTGCCACAGTTTTACCAAAGGACCGATCAAGGCATCAAAGCCATTGTCTTCCAGGCTGATGGCAATGGCTTTTTTGGCAAGATGGTAGCTGGCATGAGAAACCTGTACGGGATGCTGGCCGGCTGCCTGATTAACGGCCATCAGCTCTGAATGATCGCGATTGACAGTCAGAATGTCTTCATAGCGGGCAATCAGTGCATAGGCATCGTCCAAATCGCGCTGCTCGGCACTTCCAAACGCCGTTAAAACGATGTTGGTGCCAAGACCATAATAGCTTTTGGAGATGGTATGCTGGGCCAGATTGCTGATAATTTGGGGATGATCGTTTGACCAAAGAGGGGTTTTGTTTTCCATTGAGGTCGTCCTTTCTACGCTTGCGGTTTATTAATGTCATTATAACCTTGAGGGGCTTTTAGAAACGAGCAAAATTAAGTTAATTATCGAACAAATACGGCTAAAAATCAGGCTGCAATTTAAAAATAGTTTTTTAAAATCAGTTGATGAAACACCGATGAATTCGTTTGCGCGACTTTTGTCAAATAATTGATAAAATATTCACAATATCTCTAGTAAAAATCATTTAAAACGAGTAAGATGGATCCGTAAAGGTTAAATCAAGGAAGGGGTCTTGAGTCATGCATTCATTCTTAAGTATCGATGTCGGTGGGACAGCGATTAAGTATGCCTTGCTGAACAACGCCGGTCAGATTACCAAAAAAGACAAAGTGCCGACGCCTACCAGCAGCCTGACTGAATTTATGAAGTCGCTTTATGCAATTATTGATCAGTACCAAGCTCAGATCAGCGGATTGGCGGTCTGCGTTCCCGGCAAGGTTGATCCGCAAAAGCAGGTGGTCGTTTTTAGCGATACGCTGCCGTTTTTGAAGAACTGGGATCTGCCAAAACTGTTTAAGGAACATTACCGTAAGATTCTACCGATTGCCGTTGAAAACGAAGGACGCGCGGCAGCTTTGGCGGAATCATGGCTGGGCAATCTGCATGGTGAAACCGATGCGGCAGCCATTTTGCTGGGAACCGACATCAGCTCTGGCATCATCACCAATGGCAAACTGAACTATGGCGCGCATGCCGGTGCCGGAATGCTGAATTTTGTGCCAACCAACTTTAAGGCGGAAGGCACGGATCGCTTGGCAGGCTTTAACGGCTCTTCAGTCAAAATGATTCAGGACGTAATTGAGGCATCTGGCCTGCCGGAAGGTGCAGATGGCTTAGCGGCCTTTCGGATGATTGAAGCTGGCAATCCAGATGCCGCCAAGGTCTTTAACGAATACTGCTATCAGATCGCGTGCTTGATCTTGAGCATGCAGGCGATCGTTGATTTAAACAAGGTCGTCATTGGTGGTGGGATCTCTGCGCAGCCGATATTGATCAAGACAATCAATGCTCAATATGACCAGCTGGTAGAGTCAATGCCGATCGTGAAAAAAGAAATGGTCAAGCCAAAGATCGAACCAGCTAAATTCAAAAACGACGCCAACCTGTATGGAGCTTTAGATGCCTTACTGCTGAAACTCGACGAACAAAATTAGAAACATATTAGAAAAGAGACTTGCACTTAGCGGCGGTCCTTGCTAGAATAGTTTGTAATCTTTGATCGTAGAGGAGTTAGTAGCCAACTCAGCTGTTTACAGAGACCAGGCGGCGGTGCAAGCCTGGAGCAGACGTTGGTGAACTGGCCTCAAAAAATTGCTGCTGAACCAACAGTAGGCGGCAACGTGAAATTCGCGTTAAGAATCTCAAGGGCCATGCATAAAGCGTGGAATTCAGGTGGTACCGCGGATTTTGATTCGTCCTGCATTTAGTTGCAGGGCGTTTTTTTATACGATCAACTTACTGACAATCAGAATTTTAAAAGGAGCAGGGCTAATGGCTTACGATCACAAAACGATTGAAAAGAAATGGCAGCGCTATTGGAAGAAGAACAAGACCTTTAAGGCGGAAATCAACAAGGACCAAAAGAAGTACTATGCTTTGGACATGTTCCCATACCCATCTGGACAAGGTCTGCACGTTGGTCACCCAGAAGGCTACACGGCAACGGATGTGGTTTCGCGGATGAAGCGGATGCAGGGCTACAACGTGCTGCATCCAATGGGCTGGGATGCGTTTGGGCTGCCGGCTGAACAGTACGCTTTAAAGACGGGCCACAATCCAAAGGGCTTCACCAACCAAAACATCGATCACTTTAGAGACCAGATTCAATCGCTTGGCTTCTCTTACGACTGGGATCGCGAAGTCAACACGACTGATCCAAACTACTACAAGTGGACGCAGTGGATCTTTGAACAGCTGTACAAGAAGGGGCTGGCCTATGAAGATGAGATCATGGTCAACTGGGCTCCTGACTTCATGGGCGGTACGGTTGTCTCCAATGAAGAAGTCGTTGACGGCAAGACGGAGCGGGGCGGCTACCCAGTCTACCGCAAGCCGATGAAGCAATGGGTCTTGAAGATCACGGCCTATGCCGATCGTCTGATTGATGATCTGGACCTGGTTGACTGGCCAGAAAGCGTTAAGGAAATGCAGCGCAACTGGATTGGTCGTTCAGAAGGGGCTTCCGTCTTCTTTGACATTGCTGATCATGATGACAAGATCGAAGTCTTCACCACGCGTCCTGACACGCTGTTTGGGGCTTCCTACGTTGTTTTGGCCCCTGAACTGGATCTGGTTGACAAGCTGACGACGCCTGAACACAAGGCCGAAGTCGAAGCCTACAAGGAAACGACTTCCCGCCGCTCTGATCTGGAACGGACCGATCTGAACAAGGACAAGACGGGTGTATTTACGGGGGCTTACGCCATCAACCCAGTCAACGGCGAAAAGCTGCCAATCTGGATCTCAGATTACGTCCTGGCTTCATATGGTACTGGTGCGGTGATGGCCGTGCCAGCTGGTGACCAGCGTGACTGGGACTTTGCCAAGAAGTTTGACCTGCCAATCAAGCCAATCATCAAGGATGCCGATATCTCAGAAGCAGCCTATGCTGGCGATGGCGAGCACATCAATTCTGGTTTTGTTGATGGCATGAAGATCAAGGAAGCCAAAACGGCCATGATCGACTGGCTGGAAGAACACGATGCCGGGCACAAGAAGGTCAACTACCGGCTGCGCGACTGGATCTTCTCACGTCAGCGCTACTGGGGTGAACCAATTCCGGTTATTCACTGGGATGATGGTACGACCTCATTGGTGCCTGAAGACGAACTGCCTTTGAAACTGCCTGATATGAAGAACATTGAGCCATCTGGTACCGGTGAGAGTCCACTGGCCAATGCTACCGACTGGATCAACGTTTATGACGAAAATGGCCGGCATGGACTGCGGGAAACCAACACGATGCCGCAATGGGCTGGTTCTTCTTGGTACTGGCTGCGCTACATGGATCCGCACAACGAAAAGGAATTTGCCTCTAAAGAAGCGCTGGACTACTGGTCACCAGTCGATCTGTACGTCGGGGGGGCTGAACATGCCGTCCTGCACCTGCTGTATGCCCGCTTCTGGCACAAGGTTCTGTACGATCTGGGCTACGTGCCAACACCGGAACCATTCATGAAGCTGGTTAACCAAGGGATGATTCTGGGTTCCAACCACGAAAAGATGTCCAAGTCCAAGGGCAATGTCGTTAACCCAGATGACATCGTTGAGCAATATGGTGCCGACACGCTGCGTCTGTACGAAATGTTCATGGGTCCGCTAACTGAATCCGTACCTTGGGATACTAAGGGGCTGCACGGTGCCTACAAGTGGATCAACCGGGTATGGCGCTTGATGATGGATGACAACAACCATCTGCGTGATCGGGTTTCGAACTTCAATGATGGCAAACTTACGCGCATCTACAACCAAACCGTCAAGAAGGTTACGGAAGACTTTGAGCGGATGCACTTTAACACGGCTATTTCGCAACTGATGGTCTTTGTCAATGAAGCGTACAAGGTTGATGATCTGCCGGTTGAGTATATGGAAGGCCTGATTAAGATGATCTCGCCGGTAATTCCACACGTTGCCGAAGAGCTTTGGAGCCAATTCCACGTTTCCGACACGATTGCCTACCAACCATGGCCAACCTACGATCCAAAAGCCTTGGAGGAATCAACGGTTGAAATGATCGTACAGGTTAACGGCAAAGTGCGGGCCCGAATTGAGATGCCAAAGGATGCCGATCAAGAAACGGCTCAAGCTAAGGCCCTTGCCAACGAACACGTCCAAAAGTTCACGGATGGCAAAGAAATCAAGAAGGTCATCGTCGTACCAAACCACATTGTCAACATTGTCGTTAAATAGTCTAACGTAATTTGAAGGTCAGCATTCGGCAGCGTCGAGGCTGGCCTTTTTGGATTTTAAAGAAAGGAAACAGCAATGGAACTGGTTAGCTATGGGGCAGTCTTTACCCCAACCGAAAAAGAGATTCAGGTTGATTTTCCGGATGTCCCTGAGGCATTTACGCAGGGGCAGACCATGGATGAGGCAATCGAAAATGCCAAGCTGGGGCTGGCAATCGTAATCAATGACAAGCTGGGCCATTTTGAATCGGCGCCAGCAGCAACGCCCATCGACCAGCTGAAAACGGCCTTTCCGGATCGTGAAGTACGGTTGATCGAAGTTGATCTGGAAAAATATTAAACGCGTTAATCGTTGTTGGGGTGGGCTTTTGAAGCACTCACGGGGATTAGGTAAAACAGCTTACTATAAATAAGACGTTGACAATTGAAAACCTGATCGCTATAATAAACTCATTAAATTTTTAAGAGATTTTTAATTATTGAATTTCATTGCGAAAGGAGGAATTTCTATGTTGAAGCATCAATTTAAAACATTGGAGATTTCTGCCTTTTCGTCAATGATGGCCTGTTGTTAATCTATTCCTCAATCGGTTTTTCGATCTGAGGCCTTTTTGGGTTACTGTTTTTGCGGTTCCCAAAGGCTGATTAAAGGAATGGAAAGACAATGGGCCTTTTTTCATGCAATTTTTTGATTAGACATTATTTGGATATTTGTCTAAAAGGGGAGTGAGAAATTTTGAGTTGGACGATCATTCAGCAGAGCCTGCCTGAATTTGCCAAGGGCTTTCGACTGACGCTGTGGCTGTCGTTGGTGGGAATTCTAGGCGCCATGGTCGTGGGCATCATCGTCAGTCTGGTGCGGTATTTCAAGGTCCCGTATCTGGCTGGCATCCTGGGCGCTTATGTTGAGCTGGCCCGCAATACGCCGCTTTTGATTCAGCTGTTCTTTTTGTACTACGCCTTTCCGGTAATTGGCTGGAAAATGAGCGCGGCTACCTGTGGGATCGTTGGTCTGATCTTTTTAGGGGGCGCCTACATGGCAGAAGGATTCAGCGGCGGCTTTAACGGCGTGGCCAAGACGCAGCTTGAATCCGGCAGGGCCTTGGGAATGAGCCGCTGGCAGCTGGCCCGTTATGTAGTCTTTCCGCAGGGATTTGCACTGTCGGTACCTGCTCTGGCTGCCAACGTGATCTTTTTGATTAAGGAAACCTCGATTTTTTCTGTAATTGCCATTCCAGAATTGACGAACACGGCCCTGGATCTGATCGGTCTTTACTATCGTTCTAACGAATATCTTTTCGTTTTGGTGATCGCCTACGCAATTATCTTGATTCCTCTGTCCTTGATTTTGACCTGGCTGGAAAGGAAGGTTCGCTATGGCACATTCGGGAATTAACGTTTTGTTGGAAGGACATAATTTTGTCCGACTGCTAGGTGGATTATGGACCACGGTTTGGATCGCGGCGCTGTCCTTGCTGATTGGATTGGCATTCGGTGCGGTACTGGGAATCTTGCGAACGTTTAAGAATCGGCTGCTGCGCTTGATTCTGCGGCTTTACCTCGAGTTTTTCCGGATCGTGCCCACGGTTGTGCTGCTGTTTTTGGCCTATTACATCCTGCCAAGAATGATGCATGTGGCCAACCTCCCTGGCTCATTGATGGCCGTTGTCGCGTTTGCCTTATGGGTGGCCGCGGAATTCAGCGATATCGTCCGAGGAGCTTTGATCTCGGTTCCTAAGCATCAGCGGGAATCGGGTATGGCGTTGGGTTTGAACCGCCACCAGCTGTTTTACTACGTCTTATTGCCCCAAGCGTTTCGATTGGAGCTGCCGGCAACGATCAATCTGGCGACGCGGGTGATTAAAACGACCTCGCTTTTGATGATGATCAGCGTGATGGACGTCATCAACATTGGCCAGCAGATTATCGAGGCCAACAATCATCTTTATCGAACAGGGGTCTTTTGGGTCTATGGTCTGATTTTTGTATTTTACTTTCTGGTGGATTATCCATTGTCGCGCTGGGCAAAAAAGATGGATGCCAAGCAAGTAGATTAAGGGGGATGTCTTTTGACTGAAGAAATTTTAAAAGTAGCGCATTTAAACAAGTTTTACGGTGAGCGCCAAGTTTTGTTCGATATCAACTTTGAGCTTAAAAAAGGCGAGGTGCTGGCACTGCTGGGACCTTCCGGATCGGGCAAGAGTACGACGATTCGGACGCTGAACGGCTTAGAGGACTTTCAAAGCGGTCAGATCACTTTTGCAGGCCAGAATGTGATTCCGGATGAAAAGCATTGGCAAAAGCTGCGGCAAAAGATCGGCATGGTTTTTCAAAGCTATGACCTGTTTCCAAATATGACGGTTTTGGAAAACATCATCCTGGCACCGACCAAAGTTCAGCAGCGCGAACAAAAAGAAGCGACGGCAGAAGCCAAAAAACTGCTGGCCATGGTTGGCTTGAGCGATTATGAGCAGGCCTACCCGCGCCAGCTGTCAGGTGGGCAAAAGCAGCGGATTGCCATTGTCAGAGCGCTGGCCATGCATCCGGATCTGATGCTGTTTGATGAGGTCACGGCCTCATTGGACCCTGAGATGGTCAGAGGGGTCTTGGAGATCATCAAGAAGCTGAGTGACGAAGAGGACATGACGATGCTGATCGTAACTCATGAGATGAACTTTGCGGCCCAGATTGCCGATCGGGTGCTGTTTTTAGAGGATGGTCATATTTTAGAGGATACGCCGGGTCAGCAGTTCTTTAAGCAGCCGCAGACTGAGCGGGCCCAGCAGTTTTTGGAGAGTATGGATTTTTAGTGTTTTTTGAGAAAAGGGGAATTGATTATGAAAAAGCAGAGTTTAAAAAAATTGATTCAGACGCTGGTATTGGCCCTGGGCGCTTTTCTACTGGCATTTGCACCACTGGCAGGTACTGTGACGGCCCATGCCGCTGATAATCAGAGTTCGGTTTCAGCAATCAAGAAGCGCGGCTACATTAAGATTGCCGTGTTTGGGGACCTGCCGCCATATGGCTGGGTCAACAAGGATGGTAAGCGCGTAGGATATGATCTGTACCTGGCACGGCGGATTGCCAAGGATTTAGGCGTTAAGGCCAAGTTCGTGCAGGTCAACGCCAACAACCGGGTTGACACACTGAACTCCAACAAGGCAGATCTGGTTTTGGCCAACTTTACGGTGACGCCGGAACGTAAGCAGACGGTTGATTTTGCCAAGCCATACATGAAGGTTTCCGTTGGGGTCGTTTCTAAAAAGAGCGATCCAATTACTAAGGTCAGTCAATTGAAGGGCCAAAAACTGATCGTCAACAAGGGAACGACGGCTGAACAATACTTTACTCAACACCAGACCGGCGCCAGCCTTTTGAAGTTCGACTCCAAGACGCAGCAGTTCAACGCGCTTAAAAACGGTCGCGCCAAGGCATTGGCTGATGACAACTCCTACCTGTACGCCTGGGTCAAGAACAATCCTAAGTACACGGTTGGTATCAAACAGCTGGGTAAGAGCTCATACATCGCCCCAGCCGTCAAAAAGGGAAACAAGTCGCTTTTGAACTGGACCAACAAGGAAATCACCAAGCTTAACGGTGAAAACTTCTTTGAAAAGGACTACAACCAGGAACTGAAGCCTTACTTTGGCTCCGAAGTCAAGGCTAGCGACATCATTTTGACTAATCAAAAATAGTCATTGATGAATGCTCTAAAATATGAACTGTAAAAACGTCGTCGGTTAATTGCCGCGGCGTTTTATTAATTGATAGATGAAAGTGATCTACTTTAGTACTGAGTAAAAATTTAGTTGACATGAGAAAATTACGTGACTATAATGAGTGAAAATTAAGAAATTCATTAAATAATAATTATAAAAGCGTTGAAGAGAAGAGTAGGCCGCTTTATTAGTGTTTCAGCGACTGCCGTTAGTGAAAGGGCAGCACGAACCAGCAGCTGAAGATGAGCTCAGAGCAAAGTATTTGGTCAGTTTGGCTGAATTCCCGGCAGGATCCGTTACCATCCCAGACATCAATTGGTGTTGTTGAGGCCGCTGTGGGCAATCCAGCGGTAAAATCGGGTGGTACCACGTCGGATCAGCTGCGTCGTCCTGAATCTATCAATAGGTTCAGGGCTTTTTTATTGCCTTGAGAAAGGGGAAAGACATGACAGAATTTAATACCAGACTGGTGCACGGGCCAGCCCAAAATGACAATCAGACGGGAGCCGTCAACGTTCCAATCTATACTTCAACGACCTATCGCTATCCAAAAATCGGTGCGGCGGTACAGTATGACTACGGCCGCTCGGGCAATCCAACGCGGCAGTATCTTGAGGATCAGTTGGCTGCTTTAGAGCATGGTACGCGGGGATTGGCGCTTTCTTCCGGGATGGCGGCGATTCATACGGCGCTGGCGATTTTTAAGGCCGGCGATCATATCATCGTTGGCGATCAGATCTATGGTGGCACGTTTCGGCTGCTCAATCAGTTCTTTGAACGCTGGGGGCTGAGCGCGACACCGGTTGACACCAGAGATCTGGCGGCCATTGAACGCGCGATCCAGCCCAATACCAAGGCCGTTTATTTTGAACCGGTTACCAATCCGCTGCTGCAGGTGACTTCAATTGCCGCTGTGGCTAAGGTTGCTAAAAAACACGACTTGCTGACAATCGTCGATAACACTTTCTTAAGTCCCTATCTTTGTCAGCCATTGACTTTAGGTGCCGATATCGTAATTCACAGTGCAACTAAATACCTGGCTGGGCACTCTGATGTCAGTGCGGGCGCGGTGATTACCAATGATGAAAAATTAGGCGACCGGCTCTACTTTGTGCAAAACGCGCTGGGGGCCGTGCTTTCACCAGAAGACAGCAATCTGGTTCGGCGCGGGCTGCAGACTTTAAGCGTCAGAATGGATCGCCAGCAGGCCAACGTCAAGGCAATCATTGCTCATCTGCAGCCGCTGCCAGCCGTCAAAAAAATCTATTATCCCGGTCTGTTCGGCCAGCCAGGCTATGAAACGCTCAGCAGCCAGGCCAAGGGTGCGGGCGGCGTGCTTTCGATCGAGCTGGCTGACAATGTGGACGCAGTTAAGTTCGTTGATTCGCTGCAGCTGTTTCAACTGGCAGTCAGCCTAGGCTCAGTGGAAAGTCTGGTTGAGCTGCCAAGCAAGATGAGCCACGCGGAGCTTTCGCCAGCTGAGCAGCTTAAAGCCGGAATTACGCCGGGGCTGATCAGATTAGCGGTTGGCATCGAGGATCAGCGCGACTTGATCGCGGACCTTGATCAGGCATTAGCCAAGGCAGTTTGATTCTCAGCAGGTCTTTATAGCGCTGGCATGCAGCATTAGACCGCATGGATCAAAACAGTTGATCACCAGTTGAATGAATCAGAAAATACCAGAAAGAGGGAGTTATTTATGTGTGAATGTCAAAATAAGGAAACTGAACTGTCACTGGCAACCATCGCGGCTCAGGCCGGTAATCATGAGGATGAGCGTGGCGCGGTGGCCCTGCCGATCTATCTGTCGTCTAATTATCGCCACCCAACCTTAAAAGAGGCCATCAATTTTGATGCGACCAAAGACTATACCTACTCGCGCCTTTCAACGCCCAATCGCCGTGCCGTTGAAAAGACGCTGGCCAAATTGGAGGGCGGGACGGCAGCTTTTGCAGTCAGCTCTGGGATGGCGGCCGTTCAGCTCGCATTAAGCATCCTTGAAACCGGCGATCGTTTGATTTCACTGGATGATCTGTATGGCGGCGACTTTCGCTACTTTGATTATCTGAAGCAGCATGCCGGGATTGAGTTTGATCAATGGGATGGCCGGTCGATTGCTGAACTGGTTGCCAAGCTGACGCCAAAAACCAGAATCGTCTGGCTGGAGACGCCTTCTAATCCAACCATGAAAGAAATTGACATTCAAGCAGTGGCAGCGGCCGTTCATGAATATGATCCGCAAATCAAGGTGATCGTTGACAATACCTTTTACACGCCAATCTATCAGCGGCCACTGCTAAAGGGAGCTGACGTGGTTATTCACAGCGCGACTAAGTATCTGTCCGGGCATAATGATTTGCTGGGCGGGGCCGTGGTCGTTAAGGATGAAAAACTGGCTCAGGAGTACTACGACTACTACATTACGACTGGCGATACCTTGGATTCATTTGACTCTTGGCTGCTTTTGCGAAGTCTTAAGACGCTTAAGGTGCGCATGGCTCAGCACACTAAAAATGCCCAGGCCGTCGTTGAGTATCTCAAGCAGGCGCCGGAAGTCGAAAAAGTGCTTTATCCAGGTAAAGGCGGTATGATCAGCTTTTATCTAAAAGAGGCTGATCAGGTTGAAAGACTGCTTGATCACGTTAAGGTAATCACCTTTGCCGAGAGTCTGGGCGGGATCGAAAGTCTGATTACGATTCCCTACTATCAGACGCATGCGGACGTTTCAGTTGAGCAGCGGCAGCGATTGGGGATTACGCCTAAGCTGTTGCGGCTGTCGGTTGGTCTTGAAGATGCGGCTGATCTGATTGCCGACATCAAACAGGCTTTAGCAGCGACCCGTTAAGGTTTTCTTAACAAATTGTTAATTGATTTGCGCTGACTGCCAATTCAAGCTAGAATAGTTAGGATTATTTTTTGAAATTTTAACAATTAAAAAGGTAGGAAAGCAGCAAATTATGGATGCACAACAAAAAACGGCCCCGAGCAAGCAGGCTGCAGCCAAGGCAAAAATGCTCAGTGGGTCGGCCTGGATGACGGCAGGGAGTGTATTGTCGCGAGTTCTGGGTGCACTTTATATCATTCCTTGGGTAACTTGGATGGGGGCCTACAGTGATCAGGCCAACGCGCTTTATGCCAAGGGATACAACATCTACAACCTGTTTTTGGTGATCGCTACGGCGGGGATCCCATCTGCAATGTCGAAGCTGGTCGCCCATTATAATGGGATCAATCAGACCAACATCAGCAAAAAGCTATATCATACCGGGATGTACGTTTCAATGGCAACCGGGGTGATCGCGGCTTTGATCATGATGTTTGGTGCAGCGCTTTTGGATGGCGGAGACCCCAATGAAATTCCGGTCATTCGCTCTTTGGCCTGGGCCGTACTATTGATTCCCAGCATCAGCATCTCGCGGGGGTATCTGCAGGGGTACAGCTGGATGGCGCCATCTGCCATCTCGCAGCTGATCGAACAGCTCTTAAGAATCATCTACATGCTGGGGGCCACTTATCTGGTCATGAAGATCCAAAAAGGGAGTTGGGTCTTGGCGGTTACCCAGTCTACGTTTGCTGCCTTTATCGGGGCCTTGGGAGCAGCCGCGGTCTTGATCATGGCGCGGATTCACTACCGGCGGCCAATGGAGGCGATGCTGGAAAACAGTCTGGCGACACCAGAAATCTCGACGATACAGTTGATTGTCAAGATCGTTTATCAAGCCATCCCGTTTATCGTGATTGAATCAGGGATCACGATCTTCCAACTGATTGACCAATATACCTTCTTTAAGATGATGCCATTGGTTGGCCACTTTACCTACTATCAAATGAATACGGTCTATGCCATGTTCAGCTTTAATGCCAACAAGCTTTACATGATCATCATTGCGGTGGCTACGGCCATGGCAACAACGGTGATTCCGCTGCTGGCTCATGCACGCGCTAAAAATGATCAGGAAGGCATGCGTACGCAGATTGAAAACGCACTGGAGCTGTTCTACTTTATCATGGTGCCGGCCTCCTTGGGACTGGTTGCCGTAGCACCGCAAGTCTACACGGTTTTTTATCGTTATAATCAAGCTGGGATCGTAATTTTGGAATTTGCGGCGTTTGCCTCGATTGCCATGGGACTTTACAGTGTGGCGGCCGCGATGATGCAGGGGATTTCAGAAAACCGCAAGATGATGAAAATTTTGGGAGTCGGCATGATCATCAAGCTGATTTTGCAGTTCCCATGCATCTGGCTTTTAAAAGGCATGGGCCCGCTATTGGCAACGGCCCTGGCTATGGTGGTGATGAACTACTTGATTTTGCATTCGTTTAATATGGAATTTGGTCTGCACTTTGAAGAAATGGCTAAGCCAACCAATCAGATTCTGGCCTTTTCTCTGGTCATGTTTGTGGTTACCAAGCTGGTGATGTTCGGCCTGGGCTATCTGGTTAATCCGCATGGCCGCTATGCCGCATTCTTCCTTTTGATCCTTGGCGTGGCCATTGGTGGTGTTATTTATGCTTATCTGGCACTGAAGTCACGACTGGCTGATCATTTGCTGGGCGCGCGGGCTGATCTTTTGCGCGAACGGCTGCATATGAATTAAATCAATCTGCTCGTCTCAGTTTTGGGACGGGCTTTTTTACTGCCAAGATTGTTGGTCAAAAAAGGTCAAAATATTTAACAAGATGATTGAGACGTGCTAAAACGTAGTCGTAAACAAGAAAGGAAGGCTGATTTTATTATGGAAATCAAAGAAACTACGATTAACCAGATGAAGAAGTCTCATTTCGACGTTACGGACACTGACAACCATGAAGTCGATCTAACCAAACTGGCTGAACAGCCGCAAGACGCCAAGCTGGAACTGCGCGCCAAGGGTCAGATCGTTCAGGATAATCTGACGCCCAAGCAGATTAGTATAGCGGTCAATGACTTATTTGCCGCTTAAGCAATCAAATTCGACCATCAAAAAACCATGACGCTCAGGAGACGTCATGGTTTTATTGTTTAGTTCATAAATCCAATATGCGTTTCAGTATTTTGATCAGCAACTTTTTTCATAAAGGCAGGCAGGGCATGACTGATTTGGTGAGGCAAAACGATGTATTGATTTTCCGCGATCTGATCAGCCACGGCACTGTGCGCGTAAACGGCAGCTAATACCGCGTCCAAACCGGCATCCTTGAATTCAGCCGTAAACGAGCCGACCATTCCGGCCAGCGTATCGCCCATCCCACCGACAGCCTGCGCGGCAGAACCGATTGGCAGCTTAAAGACCTGGTCATCATGATAGATTTCGGTATGGTGCTTTTTCAAGACAACGGTCGCATTCAGCTTCTGAACGGCTTTTTGATTGTTTTCAACGGACTGATCGGCAATCTTGATTCCTGAAAGCCGCTGCCATTCCATCTGATGTGGCGTGTAGATGACACTGATCTGGCAGGCTGGCTGTTTCAGATTTTCCCGGGCCATCAAGGTGATTGCTGAGCCGTCAATTACCAAGGCCTGGCCATCGTGCACGTATTCAAAAACGTTTTTAAGAATGTGCAGGCTTTGCGCGTTATCGCCCAGACCAGGGCCAACGACCACCGTATCGGCCGCTACGATCAGATCGCCAACCAGCTGATCGTCATTAAAATCGGCAAACATGGCTTCTGGCAGCTGAGCATGCAGAGCTGCCGAGTTGGCTGGGTCGGTCGCAGCCGTAACCAAACCAGTCCCGCCATAGACTGCTGCGGTTGCGGCCATGATGATGGCACCACCGAAATTCTCGTTGCCGCCGACCAGCACGATCTTGCCAAAAGTTCCTTTAAAGCTTTCCTGTGGGCGGGCTTTAATGACTTTTTGCAGAATTGACTCATCCAAGTTTTGCATATTTGATACTCCCTTTATTTAATCCAATAAAATCCACTGACGATTGATCCGTAAATCAACCTCAAATAATGTTATCATTAAATCTAGGAATTTGACTAACATTGGAGGTTTTTTTATGACGGATTGGTTAAAAACCGCACAATCTCAAAAAGAAGAATATCTTAACGATTTGACCACGCTGATCAAGATTCCCAGCGTGCGCAATGATGATGAAGCCACACCGGAATATCCGCTTGGCCCAGCTCCAGCCCAGGCATTGAAAGCTTTCTTGGAAATGGCTGAGCAGGATGGTTTCCGTGTTAAAAACATCGATAACGTGGCTGGCTTTGCCGAATGGGGTGAAGGCGACGAGACCTTGGCAATCCTGGCCCACCTGGATGTCATGCCGGCAGGAAAAGGCTGGGAGACCGATCCATTTAACCCAGTGATCAAGGATGGCAATCTATATGGCCGCGGCGTTTCCGATGACAAGGGCCCAGGAATGGCTGCCTATTACGCCTTAAAGTACTTGAAGGATCATGGTGCCGTCTTTAAGCAGAAGGTCCGTTTTATCGTTGGTACCGATGAAGAAAACGACTGGACAGGAATGAAGCGCTACTTTGAAGTGGAGCCGGCGCCGACCTATGGCTTCTCGCCAGACGCCGAATTTCCGCTGATCAATGGTGAAAAAGGACAGGTTTCACTGCTCTTGGATATTGATGGCGGCAATGAAGGCGAGGTAGTCTTAAAGCACTTTGATTCTGGTCTGCGCTTTAACATGGTGCCGCGCGATGCTGAAGCCACGATTGAAGCCGTGGACAATGAGGCCGTGGCGACTGCGTTTACCGATTTCTTGGATGAGAATCCGATTACCGGGAGCATTGAAAGCGACGCTGACGGAATTAAATTAACCGTGGTTGGCAAGGCTGCTCATGGGATGGAACCTGAAAAAGGCATCAATGCCGGAACCTATCTGGCAACGTTTTTAAAGCAGCTTGACATTCGGGGGCACGCAGGCGATTTTATCGACTTTTTGGCCAGCTATCTGCATCTGGATACGCGCGTCAATCATTTCAATGCCGCCTTTGCGACGGATAAAATGGGCGAGATGACGATGAATGCCGGCATCTTGAAGTTTGATCAGCAGGCTGGCGGGCACATTGATATGAACTTCCGCTATCCAGAGGGAATCACGGCTGACGAGATCTTAAACCGCATCAAGCCGGTCGCAGCTGATCACAATTTTGCCATTTCACGCGCTCAAGGTGAGGTGCCGCATTATGTTGATGCCGATGATCCAATCGTTACCACGCTCCTCAAGGCCTACGTTGACCAGACTGGAGATCAGACTGCCCAAGCTGAAGTCGTTGGCGGCGGTACTTACGGTCGCTTGATGAGTCGAGGGGTAGCATTTGGCGCCTTGATGCCGGATACGCCAAACACGATGCATCAGCCAAATGAATTTCAGCCGGTTAATGATCTGATCAAGTCAATGGCCATCTATATGCAGGCAATCCACGACTTAGTAGTTGAATAAAGAAAACATATTGTTCAAGAAACCGTTTTCGTGGTAAAATAATAACAAGGAAAACCAAAGTAGATTTTCTTAATAAGGTTGTTTTCTGGAGGTGGCAATAATGAGTGAATACAAGAACTTGTTAGTTGGTGTTGATGGCTCCGAACAATCCAAGATGGCGGTTCAAAAAGCTATCGACATTGCTAAGCGCAATAACGCCAAGCTGCATCTGTTGAGCATCGTCAACGGTGAACGCTATCCAAACACGAGCACGGTTGGCTATGGATTCGTTGATCGTGACATCTACAAGAAAGCTACGGATGAAATGACCAAGGAACTGGCCGAGATGAAGAAGAAGGCCGAAGCTGCCGGGGTCAGTGATGTCGTAACTGATGTCAAGATCGGCAACGCCAAGATGGAACTGACGGAAGGATATGCCAAAGAACATGATGTTGACCTGATCTTAGTTGGGGCCACGGGTCTGAACATGATTGGTCGGATGATCGTTGGTTCTACGGCTGCTTACGTAATTCGTCAAGCCGACTGTGACGTCATGGTTATTAAGACCGATGAAAACAATAAGAAACTCAACGTTAAAATGGAAAGCTATCCAGAAATCTAATAGCTGACCATTTGAAAGCTGATTTTTCAAAATAGCTAGGATCTGGCAGCTGATCTGCCAGGTCCTTTTTATTTGCATGATAAAACTGAACTAGCCCAGGCTGCGATAAGGTTCTCAGTAACTGCGGCTTTCTTAGGAAACAGCGTGCCAAGGCGTCTGCTCACCAGCCATCGACTTTAGCTGCTGGTAGCTGACAGGCCATAGTCAGGTGAGCTTCGGTGACTGTGTAGTGAATACTGATGGGATTAATGAATCCGATCGTATCAAAACACTATTTAGGCAACTGCAAAAATTAACAGACGGCTGTTGGTTGATGGCATCCAGACGTTTTAGACTACTGGGGTTGCCACTGTTTATCAATGAATGATTGGCTGGCTGAAATTATAATATCTTTCAATTTGGGAATGTTATATAATTGGCGTTGCACAAGGTTAAGGGTAAGGGAGTTGAGGAATATGAACTCGCGCACGAAAATGTCTTTGGGCATTATCGCAACGCTGCTGGTCATCGTGATTGGCGTGATGACCTGGCATCAAAGAACTCATTTTAATAAGAATACAACCATTAATGGCGTGGCCGTAGGGGGCTTGACTGCACAACAGGCTTATGACAAGGTAGCAAAGACCAAACTGACCAACGAAGTAAAGCTGGATGGCAAGGTGATCTATCAAGGCCAAGCCAGCAGTGCCGGCTTTACTAAGAATGATCTGAGCAAATTCCAAACGGCTCTCAAAAAACAAGTCACGTTCTTTCCTTCCAGCAAGGCCAAGAACATCAAGGTTGTCCCAAGTCATATCGATAAGACGCGCATTGCAGCGATGCGGGCAGCTTTAAAGGCCAATATCGAAAAAGAAAATGCTGGTCGCAAGGCGCCGGTTGATGCCAAAGCGGTTTTGGCAAATGGTAAGGTTACGATCAAATCAGCCCAAAAAGGCAATCGTTATGATACCGAAGCGCTTTTAAAAGACTTTGATCAAAATGCAGCCAACGTTAAGATCGTGCTGCATAAGCAATACCAACACCCGCTGGCAGCCAGCAGCAAAACGGTTAAGCAGGAAGCCGTCAAGCTAAGGGCGCTGCTTAATCAAAAGCTGACGTATCAAGTCGAAAACAAAACCTATACTTTAACGACCAATGACATCATTACCAAAGCCACGTATTTGAATCACCAATATCAATTTGATACCACGGCGCTAGACAAGCTGGTCAAAAAGGTCAACAAGAATCAGTCGACTCTGGACAAGAGCTTTACGTTTACCACGCACAGCGGCAAGCAGATCAAGACGGCAACGGGCGGTCCATATGGCTGGCGGCTCAGTGAAACCAAGGCTGCGGCTACTTTAACTAAGGCCCTGATCAGCCACCAGACCAGCGTCAATGCCAAAAATGACGTCTATGGTGTTGGCTATAATACTGGCGGCATTGGCTATGGCACGACATCAAATCATGGTATCGGCAATACCTATGCAGAAGTCTCCATTTCTGATCAGCATGTTTGGTTCTACAAGGATGGCAAATGCGTTTTTGATGCCAGCGTGGTTACTGGTAAACATAGCAGTGGCGATGATACGCCTAAGGGAGTCTGGTACATTATGTATAAGCAGCGAAACACTACTTTACGTGGTACCAGCGACAACGGTTCAGCCTATGCCTCGCCAGTCAGCTACTGGGCACCGTTTACCGATAGCGGCTGTGGATTCCATGATGCCAGCTGGCGAACGAACTGGTCAAGCACGGCTTATCTGAACGACGGCTCAAATGGCTGTGTCAATATGCATACCAGCGACGCGGGAACGGCTTACGATTCATTAACTCAATATGAACCGGTAATCGTTTATTAGCTTTGATGATACCGTGTCCAATTAAAATAACGGACTTTAGGAGTCAATTTAATTAAAAACCGTACTGTCTCAAGCTTTTTCTGAGCCTAAGACAGTGCGGTTGTTTTATTTTGCTAATTAATTTCAGCCTGGCTCAAGCAATTGAGGCAGGTTTTTTAGTGCCAATCAGTGTTTTTTGACATATGGAATATCAGGAGCAAAAGAAAGGATGATTTAACTATGATCAAAAAACAAATCTGGCTGACGAGTCTGGTAACGATGACGATGGTTTTACAGCTGATGGCACCGGTTTTGGCAGCCCAGACAGCAGTAGGCAATGAGCCGAATGGAGCTGATTTTAAGGCTCAGCTGCCGGCGGTCATTAATTCTTCAAGTGATGGCAGCATGGGGGATGACTTTAAAAACAACTGGCTGGCAAAATGTCAAACTGCCTATCAGCAGGGATTACAGGATGCCATGGCCGACAAGCCGCAGCTGCCGCCTGATCAAGAACCGATTAAAACGGCTTATTGTCAAGGCTTTAAAGATGGCAGCCAGCTGGCCTTGGAGCACGCTGATTGGCTAAAGCGCGTGCAGGAATCGCAGCAAAATGTCGTACCAGTCTTGAATGATCAGACAGCTGCGGACCACGGTGCTGATAACAATGAATCAGCAGGCAATGAACAGGAAGCTGATCAAGACAATGCTCAGCTGCCATCTGATCAGGCAACCAGTGAAGTGCCAAGCGCAAATCAGCATTACGCGCCGCTTTGTCCGACCAGGGATCAGGCTCGGTTTATCGCGCATCTGGGACCAATCGCGCAAAAAGTTGGCCAAAAGCATGATCTTTATGCTTCGGTTCTGATTGCGCAGGCTGCCTTGGAAAGCAATTGGGGAACCAGCGAGTTAAGCCGAGTTCATCATAATCTATTCGGCATCAAGGGAACCTGGCATGGTCATGGCGTTTCAATGATGACACAGGAATGCCTCAGTGGTAAGCCAGCCATCGTCGCAGGGACCTTTAAGAGCTACACCGATGAAAAAGCGTCGTTAAGCGATTATGCTGCCGTTTTGGATCAGCCGATGTATGCCGGTGCTCATCGCAGCAATGCACCTACCTATCGATCGGCAACCAGTTTTTTAAAGGGTCGCTATGCTACGGATCCTAAGTATGACCAAAAGCTGAATCAACTGATTGAAGCCTATCAGCTGACGCGTTTTGATCGTCCAGTCAACCAAGCAGCCAATTCGTCGCTTAGTCGGCCAAGAACGGATCAACGTCATCAGCAGCATCAGACGGCTGCCTTGGTTGAATCAAGGAGACCCACGCAAAAAAAGCAGCCGCAAAAAGCCGTTCATCAGCATACCTGGCTGCCGGTTGCCAGCGGGATCGGCAGTGTCGGTATTTTAGAGGTGCTGCGGCGAATGTATCTAAAATAAAAACCACCGTGTAGTCAGGCGACTTAAACGATGGTTTCACTAATCGGCTGGCTGATCGGTAATGCCGAGTCAATCAGCGGTTTAAATGCAGCGATTACTTTAGCGAATCTGGGCCAGCCGCTCGTCAATCATCCCCAGAACCGTGGCAACGTTTTGCGGATCTTCCAGGTCGTATTTATCCAGATCGATCTTCATCTTAGGACTGGCATCGTATTCTTGATACCAGTCTTGATAGGCGCTCCACATTTTGTAGTAGTAGTCCTTAAGCTCAGGGTTGTTGTCGATCTGTTCATAGTCGCGGCCCCGTTTTTTGATTCGGTAGAGAATGGTCTCAAAAGAAGTTTCTGAATAAACCATCAAATCAGGCGCTTTTTTAGGCAGCTTGTTCAAATCGCTCATCATATTGTCAAGCAGCTTTAGGTAAACGTCCAGCTCCGTATCAGAGATGTTGCCTTCCGCGTTGTTTTCCTTGGTAAACAGCGCGTCTTCATAGATTGAGCGATCCAGCACGTTGTTGTCATCGCTTAATGCCTGCTTGATCATGGAAAACCGCTTGTTTAAAAAGTAGATCTGCAACAGGAAGCCATACTGTTTCGGATCCTTGTAGTAAAGCGGCAATACCGGATTTTCGCCCACCGGTTCAAAAAAGGCTTTCGTGTGTAGGTGATCGGCAATCTTAGCCGTAAGCGTTGTTTTACCGACCCCAATCATTCCTGCTGTAATAATCACCATGTTGGCCCCTCTTTACATAAAAATTCAACTTGACCATCTTACTACAAAATATAGTGTCTGCCCATAAAATAAATCCATATTTTGTGGATAAGTGACAGACAAGGCGGGTCAACAAGGCATAATCTGGGCAATTGAGCGCATCAAAAAAATTTGCCGTTTACATTTGAAACAGGCAAAATAAAAATAGCAATTTTTGAGAGGACGTTGAAAATGATTGAACACATGAATGAGCCACAGATTCGCGAGCAATTGACAATCAGCCAGCAGCAGGGAACCTTAGTTGAGGTATATAACTTTGCCGATGACGATACCTTTAACGTTGGATTCGTGATTGCCATGGATCCGCTGTTCGTTTTACTGATGACTTTGGATTGGGACTGCAAGATCAATGGCTTGACGCTGGTCCGCATTAAAAGCATTCATGCCGTTAGAAGCCAGACTGACTATTTGACGACCTGTTCTTATAAAAGCAAGGTAGCTCAAGAATATGGGTATTTTGATATTTTTGGCCTGCAGCGTTTTTTGCGTGAGCATGATTTTAGCCACGTCAACTTGCTGAACACGCTTTTGAAAGATTCCATTGACCATGAGCTGCCGGTGGTGATTGGTACGCAAAAATACAAGGGCCGCGATGACTTTGAGGGAATGGTGCATGAATTGACGCACATCGGCTTGACGCTGCATTATTATAACGAGCATGACCTTTCATCGCTTTGGACCTATGATATTTTACTGGCCCAGATTGACTATCTGCGGGTACGTGGTTTTCAGGCTATGCAGACCAAGGCGATTATGGAAGGCGTTTTTCACCAAAATTAAAAAAATTATTGGTTTATTACAATTATTTAAAGGTCAGCAGGTAAATATGTGGTAAACTGATCCGTAAATAGGTTTACTAATGAAACAAGAGGAAAGCACACATTATGAAACACAAAGTAACAATTCGCGATCTGGCAAAGGCTGCTGGGGTTTCGGTCACGACGGTATCGCAGATTTTAAACGGCAAGGGGCAGCGCTTCAGCCAAGCTACACAGCAGCGAGTCTTGGAACTGCGCGATCAGATGAATTACGTTCCTGATTTTAATGCGCGCAATCTGATCATGCGCTCTTCTAAAACGATTGGCGTCTTGGTACCTAACATTGGCAATCCATTTTTTAGTACGTTTATTCGCGGTGTGCAGGAAGCAGCTCGTCAAGCCGAGTTTATGCCGCTGATTTTTAGTGCCAACCATGAGGAAAAACTGGAACGCTACTATCTTGGCCGCTTGATTGAACGGGCTGTTGATGGCTTGATTATTGCCAGTTCTTCGATTACGACCGACACGATTGAACAGCTGTTAAAGCCAAATGATATTCCGTATCTGTTGTTCGACCAAAACGAGGCCAATGGTGGGGACCGACTTTTGATCGACGACTATCAAGGCGGCTATCTGGCAGCTGAGCATCTGGCTGGTCTGGGACATCAGCATGTGGTCAGCATCATGCCGGAAAACATGACCGACAACTTGAATCACCGGCTGCGGGGCTTGATTGACGGCCTGCGTAAGCACCATGTTGATTTTAACGAGCAGACCGACGTGATTTATGGCGAGCTGACCAAGCATGGCGGCTATTCGTGTACTAAGGGCGTGTTGGAAAAGCATCCGACGGCAGTCTTTGCGGCCAACGATGAAATGGCGATCGGGCTTTACCGTGGCTTGGCCGAAAATGGCGTCAGCGTGCCAGATGATATTTCGGTAGTGGGTTTTGACGACATTGACCTGGCTGAATACGTCACGCCAAAACTAACAACGATTCAGCAGCCCATTCGTGAAATCGGCGAACAGGCTACCAAGATGCTGTTTAATCGGATTCAAAACCCAGATACGGCCATTCAGACTTCCTACTTTGGCGTTAAGCTGGTTGTCAGAGATAGTACCAAGCAGGCATAGACTTGTTTGCGCATAAGCTGATATGCTAAAATAGTGTAGTTAAGAAATACTGATTTAATCACACATAAAAGCATTTACTAATTTGCTGATTGCATCAAAACGCAAAGGAGACTTTGAAATGACGAATAAAATTACGGTCGTTGGTAGTCTGAACGTTGATACGACGCTGCGAATCAAGCGGATGCCATTGCCTGGCGAAACGCTGTCATCCGAAAGCAAGAGCAGTGCCGCTGGTGGCAAGGGGGCCAATCAGGCAGTTGCTGCGGCGCGTGCTGGTGCAGATACCAAGTTTGTTGGCCGGGTTGGCAATGATCAAGCAGGTCAGTTTATGATTGACTCATTAAGCGAAAATCATATCGACACGCGCTACATTACCAAAGATGAGCATGCCGGAACCGGCTCGGCCACGATTCTGCTCGATGACAATGGCCAAAACAGTATTTTGGTTTATGGTGGGGCCAACCAGTGCGTTTCCCCAGCTGATGTTGATAATGCCCAAGCTGCCATTGCAAACGCCGATTTTGTGATCGCGCAGTTTGAAACGCCGCAGGAAACGACTCTGGAAGCATTCAAACTGGCTAAGCAGCATGGCGTTAAGACGATTTTGAATCCGGCACCGGCAGCCAAGATCGACCCTGAAATCTTGAAGGTTACGGATCTGATTATTCCAAACGAAACCGAATGTGCCACGCTGACCAACGTTATCATTGCAGACGAGACTTCAATGCTTGAAGCAGCTGGTCACTTTGCACAGATGGGGGTCAAGAACCTGATCATTACGGTCGGCAGCAAGGGTGCTTTCTACTGCACGCAAAACGGCTATGACTTTGTGCCAGCCTTTAAGGTACACGCGGTTGACACGACGGCAGCTGGCGATACGTTTATTGGTGCCTTGAGTTCTCAATTAAAGCCTGACATGAGCAACATCAAAGAAGCATTGATCTTTGCTCAGCGGGCCAGCTCAATTACGGTTCAGCGGATGGGAGCTTTACCATCAATCCCAACGCTGGCAGAAATTGAAGCCGCCAGTCAAAACTAGTCAAAAATCAGTTTTTTTGGCGTTACCGATGATAAAAAGCGAGATCAACGTCTTTGATGACTTGATCTCGCTTTTATTAAGCTTTTGGAAAAGAAGGTCTTAAAAATGACGGTCTATAATGTAAATCTGGGGATTGGCTGGGCCAGCAGTGGGGTTGAGTACGCACAGGCCTACCGATCTAAAGTGTTTTCCCGCATGCAGATTCCAACAAAGTTTATTTTTTCTGATTTGATTTTAGCTGATAATATTGCTGAATTGACGCGCAATCTGGGTTTTCATGATCAAGACGTAATCTGGCTCTATAATTTTTTTACCGATATCAAGATCGCGCCCACGACCTATCCGCTAAACGAGTTTAAGCGCGCACAGCATTTTGCGGAGCGCAATGTTGAAGCTACCGTACAGAATTTCGCGGATGGCAAGCAGGTAGTCCACTACTGGCTGCCCGACGAAAACCTAAGAATCAATGTCCGTATCTATGATCTGGCAACGCAGGCCATTGACTACGCCGAATACGTGGTTGACTCCCAGATGGTGCGGCGAGAATTTTATTCATACATAAGATACGTAACTGAATACCTTAGCGCCGGCAATCATGTCTATGCTCGCGACTTTTATAATGAGGATGGCTCGATTGCCTATCATCAATATGTTAATGGCACCAACGAGGTCTTTGAGCTGAAAGACCAGATCTTTTATTCTAAAACGGCTCTGTATGCTGAAATGATTCGCCGTTTAAAGCTTACTGCTCAGGATCTGGTTATCTTGGATCGTGAAGACGGGCGCGGACTGGTCAGCGGTCAGCTGTGGTATCAGATGCATTCGCCGGCAAAACTTGGCGTTGTAGTGCATGCCGAGCATTATGATGAGCACTATACCAACCAGACGAATATTTTATGGAACAACTATTACGAGTACCAGTTTACGCATGCCGATCAGACCGACTGTTTTATCGTCTCAACGCCAGCGCAAAAACGCGTCCTGGCTGCTCAGATGAAAAAGTATCAGCATCAAGTACCGCAAATTGCCGCGATTCCGGTGGGCAGTCTGACGAAACTGATGCCGATGCCATACGAGAAACGGCGCCGGCATTCGTTGATCACAGCTTCGCGCCTGGCCAGCGAAAAGCATGTTGACTGGCTGATTAAGGCTGTCGTGCAGGCTAAACGAACAATTCAAGACGTTTCTTTGGATATTTATGGTCAAGGCGCACAAGCACATCAATCTGCAGCGCTTGATTGATGAGCTGCAGGCCAATGAATACGTTCACTTAAAAGGACAGCAAAATCTAACCGCGATCTATCGGCACTATGCTGGTTATATTGCGGCTTCAACCAGCGAGGGATTTGGCTTGAGCTTGATGGAAGCCGTGGGATCGGGTCTGCCGATGATTGGCTTTGACGTTCCATATGGCAATCAGACGTTTATTGATCCAGATCAAAACGGCTATCGGCTGCCATATCAAGCAGATTGGTCAGAGGAACGCAAGGTAAGGGAACTGGCGAACGCGATTGTCAGCCTCTTTAGCGATGATCAGCGGGCAGCTGGTTTTAGTCAGCACTCTTATGAACTGGCCCAACCATATCTGGATGAAAAGATCGCTCAAAAATGGCGCGTACTGGTAAACGAGGTGGCAAAATGATAAATCTGTTTGATAAATGGGATCAGGCCGCGCGCGATTTCAGACTGGCCCAGCTGATTGCGCAATTAAAGCTTCCCACGGTGGTAATTCATGATGATGGCTTTTTACCGCGCAAAGTTCAATCGCCGCTGCAGTACTATTGTCCGCGTTCAGACGAAGGTCAGCCGCTTTATTTTGATCAGATTCCTGGCGAATCGTTGGCAGCAGCAGGGGCGCGCAGATTTATGATCTGAATCATAAACGCGCGGACGTTGTTTTTACCAAAAACGACAATACGCGGCAGGTTAAGCAGGTACGCTGGCTAAATGAGAGCGGTCAGCTGCAGTGGGTCGATGAGTATGATCGCTTTGGTCATTTGTTTGCCAAAACCAGTTGGGCAGATAATCGGGCCTGGCTGAAGCAATTTTTTGACGAGCAGGGCCAGGTAGTAATCGAATCGCACCTGGACAATGGCAGCCTGTTTTTGAATACTCGTCAGGAACGTCGTCATTTTAAGAGTCTGCCGGATTTTGTCAGCAGCTATCTGCAAAAGAGCGGCCTGAATCTGGACCGGATTTTTTATAATACGCTAAGCACCAGTTTTCTAACGACGCTAAAGTTGCCTAAATCGGGTCATGATACGCTGTTTTGGCATGAACCGGTGCAAAATAAACTACCGGGCAATCTTGACTACATCTATCAAAATGAAACGCGGACGCGGCATGTGATTGTTCAGGACTATCGCGTCTGGCAGAATCGGCAAAAGCTTTTTAAAACCAATCAGCATGTGGTGACCGACTATTTGGGCATCGTCTATCCGCATCCACGGGGAAACTCGCTGCGGCCCGCGATTCTGATCTTGACCAATTCAGACCAGATCATGCAGCTAGAAAACCTGGTAAAGATTTTGCCGCAGTTTGAGTTTCATATTGCAGCGATAACTGAGATGTCCGATCGCTTAATGGGGATGCAAAAGTACGAAAACGTCTATCTATATCCAGTCGTTAAGATGGATACGGCCCGCAATCTGATGAGAAAATGCGATATTTATCTGGATATCAACCAAGGCGATGAGATCTTGGATGCCGTGCGGGCGGCGTTTGAAAATAACATGCTGATTCTGGGATTTAATGAGACAATGCATGAGCCGCGCCTGATTGCGGATGAAAATCGCTATGCCGCGGCTGAATTTGATAAAATGGCTATTAAGATCGTCCAGGCAGTCTCACAGGCCGATGAAATGCAGCGCTTGATCGATACGCAGCGCCAGCAAGCCGGTGATGAGCCGGTTGCCCGTTTTCAAGCTGGGATCGAGGCCCTGATCAACGATTGAAAAACCAATAAGGAAGTGACAGCATGCCGACTGATAGACGACCAAGCTTTCCGCGCGCTCTACTGATTTTTTCGGCGTTTTGTGTTTTGATTCTAATGCCGCCAGAAGCCGCGCGCAACATTACCGAGCATCCCCGACTGACGATTCTTTGGGTGATTTTGTATCTAGGATTTTTTGGACTGATTATTGCCTGGGGACAAAGACTGTATCGTCGCTATGACCATTTTAATCATCGCTCGCAAAGCTTTTTTGCCCATGCCAAAACGATTCTCGGCGGCTATTTGGCAATTGTAGCTGGTGAGATCGTTTTGGGTAGTCTCAACCGGCTGATCTATCATCAAGTGCAGACAGCCAATAATCAAGCCATCATTGACACCATGAGCGGCAGCCCGATCGTCAGTGTCCTGGTCTGTTTTTCAGCCGTGTGCTTGACGCCGTTTGCCGAAGAACTGATTTTTCGCGGTCTGTTTATGAATCTGTTTTTTAACGCTCGCGATTTTTGGCTGCCGATTCTGCTGTCAGGGTTGGTTTTTACGCTGGTCCATGCCAGCAGCAACATTATCAGTTATCTGATCTATTTTTATATGGGCTGCGTGCTGGCTTACGTTTACCGTTCTACAGGTAATCTGACCAATTCAATCGGGATTCATCTAATCAATAATCTGGTGTCCATCCTTTTGATTCTGCCAGCGGTGATCAAATAGCAGTTTGATTATAATCGGCAGATAAAATAATTTTCAGCGAATTCTTGCAACCGCTTACAGAATGTGGTATATTATAGGCGTGGAAGGATAAGAGATATATTCAGCGAAGCGCGTGATGCGGTTTCGACTGAAGCTGGTGGCTGAAGTCATCGAGTAGGCCTAGAAGCAGCGTAAGAGTAACCAGAAGCATCGGATTGTAATTGTGTGGTTACCAGCGTGCGCCAGTACTAAATAAAAATAATGCAGCTTTGCGGAAGATTGAATCAAAAATGTGTTTAAGTTAAGTATGAAAATTGTATGCTTGGCGCAAAGTAGCAGATTCCTTCCCAAAGTGGCTCGTCTCAATTAAGAGGCGGGCCTTTTTGGTTGGAATTAAATATCAGCTGTTTTAGCAAGTCACTGGGACCGATGCGCAGATCAGCCAACCGCAATTTCGGTGAAAAATGGTCGGCTGATTTTTGGTGGGGGATTGCTGAACCACCATGCGGCAAAGTGCTCAACGGGAAGCACTATTCATAAAAAGCTGAATAAAATATTTGAAAAAAAACTCATTACCTACTTTTAGCAAAAAAGCGATGCATAGTAGGTAAAAATCGGTCAACTTAATTTTCTTCACAAGATCCGCCAGCTGATGCGATAGGACCCATCATCATGTGAACCTTAGCAGTCAACGAAGCAGAGCGGCTGCGTTCAAGGCCTTGATTTTATTAAAATTATCCTGATGCAAAATATAGTTGGCTTTTTTGAAAACAGTTCTTGAAAATCATTATGAAAGCAAGTAAACTAGCCATTGCTGTGTTTTTTTAGAATACCGAAGTCGGTAAAGGGGGTCCAATGACTAAATATCGCTTACAATCGCTGCTGTTTGTCTTTGTTGCATTTATGCTGGGCTGTAATGAATATATGATTGTCGGGGTCTTGCCCGATATTGCAAAAGAATTTCATGCCCCGCTGTCATCACTTGGCTATACCGTTACTCTGTTTGCGTTGATCTATGCTATTTCGACGCCGATCGTAACAACTTTGGCGAGCCGCTTCAATCGCTACCACGTACTTTTGGTCTTACTGCTGATCTTTTTTATCGGCAATACCTGGACGGCGCTGGCAACGGGATTCTGGTCATTGATGGGTTCGAGAGTGCTTACGGCGACGGTAGCAGGAGCTATTATCTCGTTAGTACTGGTTATGGCCAACTATATTGCACCGCGCGATAAACGGGCCAGCCTGGTCTCGTGGGTATTTGCTGGTTTTAGCATTGCTTCGATTATTGGGGTGCCGATTGGAACGACGATCAGCACGACTTTTTCGTGGCATGACAGTTTTTGGATGATTACCTGGCTGACGATTCTGACCTTTGTTATGCTGGCTTGGCTGGCCCCCCGCGATACGCCACAGGTTCGAGGCAGTCTGCGCTCACAGTTCAGTCTGTTTCGCGATTCGCGAGTTTTGATGGGAGTTGCGTTTATCGTTTTGGTATGTGCTGCTGACTATACTTTTTACACCTATGTACGACCGCTGTTTACCAATATGATGGACTTTGATAATACTTGGCTGAACTGGCTTTTATTTGGTATGGGGATCTTCTTTATGTTTGGCAATAAGTTTGGCGGCTACTTGGCTGATCATCGCGGAATCCAGTCACTACCTAAGATCTATGTTTTAATGACGCTTTGTCTGGCAGGGTTGGCACCAAGTTTTCAGTATCGCTGGCTGGGCGTGGCTCTGATTGCCATGCTTTGCGTGATGGTGGCCTGTTATGGATCGTCAACGCAGCTGATGTTTTTAGACATTGCCGAAAAAGACTATCCACAGTCGCTTGATCTGGCATCTTCTTTAAACTCGATCTTTGCCAATATCGGCATCTCGCTGGGATCGTTTACGGCTGCCGAAACGGTGCATTATCTGTCTTTAGGAAGCGTTGGCTACGTGGCTGCCGTCTATGGCTTGCTGACGGTACTGGTGATTACTGGTTTGAGTCGGCGCTATCGCAATGCGTATCCATATTGAAGTTGAATCTGAAGGCCGGCATGAGAAATCAGTCGGTTTTTTATTTTGCCGGAGTTTAGATTAAAACTATCACATTATTTTTTAATTTTATAATTGACATCTAATAAAGTGCATGGTAAATTTAGAACATCGAAACAGAGGAGGCAGAAAATGATGTTTGCTGAAAAGACCAGTCAATTGTCCAATATTATTATTCGCATTATTAGCTAGGTGATGCGGATCTTTTGACGTGTTCGCATCACCGCCCTCGATGATGCGAACGGTTCAGCAAATGGTTGTCTGCCAGCAGCTGACTGTTCATGAAACAGTCGGCTGCTTTTATTTAGGGGTGATTTTTATGGAAAGCGACATTAGCGACATTAAGAAGCCAAGCTGCAGAAATACGATCTTACAAATTAAAAACACAGGAGGATGGCTATGGAAAACGCAACAGAACGAATGACAGTGAATAATGCAAAACTGGAACGCGACCCGGTTAAAACAGTAATTTTGGCATCCATGATGGGGACAGCTATTGAATTTTTTGATTTTTATGCATACGGGACAGCTTCGGCAGCCTATTTTCCGAAGGTATTCTTTCCACAGATGACGCCATTATTAGCTACGCTGCTGAGTCTCTTGACGTTTGGGGTTGCCTTTGTCGCGCGTCCGGTTGGCTCATTTGTTTTTGGCCATTTTGGTGATCGGCTGGGTCGTAAAAAAACCCTGGTCGTATCGTTATTGGTAATGGGGGTTGCCACGGTGGCGATCGGCTTTATTCCCGGTTATCAAAGCATCGGGGTTGGTGGCGCGTTGCTGCTTTGCCTTTGCCGCTTCGTTCAAGGAATCGGCCTAGGCGGTGAATGGTCCGGGGCCGTTTTGGTTGCTACGGAAAACGCGCCTGCTGATAAACGGGCCCTTTACGGTGCTTTCCCAGAAGTTGGGGCGCCAATCGGTTTCTTTATCTGCAATGGTTTGTTCTATGTCTTGGAAAAAATGCTGACCCCAGCCCAGATGATGAGCTTTGGCTGGCGGGTACCTTTCTGGGCCTCGTCCGTCTTGGTCGTAATCGGTCTTTACGTTCGGCATCGTCTGCAGGAAACGCCATTGTTTAAGCTGGCCCAGGAACGCGACAACACGACGCGTTCGCCTTTAAAAGTAGTCTTTAAGGAAAACTGGCGTGAGATCTTAAAAGGGACCTTCTTGATGGGTGCCACCTACGCAATGTTCTTTACGCTGACGACCTGGTCACTTTCATTTGCCACGACGGCACTGGGCTTTAGTCATTCTGAGTTCTTACTGCTGTTGATGGCAGCTATCGTTGAATTTGCCGTATTGATCATGACAACTTCGGTTCTGGCGGACAAGGTTGGACGCAAGAAAGTTTTGATGACGGCTTCGGTTGCACTGGTTGTGTTCTCACTGGTCTTTCCATACTTCTTGGAAGGTCAGCATAATATGGTTGGTATGCTGCTGTTCTTAGGCCTTGGCTTTGTGGTAATGGGTACGCTGTATGGTCCAGTCGGGGCAGTTTTGCCAGAGCTTTTCCCAACAAAGGTTCGGTATTCTGGTGCCGGGATCACCTATAACCTGGCTGCAGTTATTGGGGCAGCCGTTGCGCCAACAATCACGACTTGGCTGATCGCTACGTTTGGCCTGCACTATGCCGGGATGTACATGTTTGTCTTGGCAGTGGTTTCAGTGGTTGCCTGGGCACTGACGCCAGAAACCAAAGATGTTGACTACACGAAATAATGCTTTAATTAAGTGTGAAATGAAAAATGCATCGTCGAAAATGACGGTGCATTTTTATGTTAAGCTAAAAGAATCAAATCTAGTTAAGGAAGCATTTCATGAACAACTGGCAGACATTTTATTCGGCAGGCGAGCAGGCCATTATTTTAGCAAAGCATCAGCGCGGGATCGGTTTCCCGGCAGAACTGTACCAACGGGCGCTCAAGGCTGGTAAATCAATTCCTCACTATCAGCGCATCGTAGCTTGTCAACAGGCACAGCTGCCGCTTTTAACTGAAGATATTCAGAATCTGACGGCTGTGATCAATCACCAGCCGCTTTCAAATCCAGTTTCTGGTTCAGCTAAGCAGCATCAGCGCGCCAAGTCGAAAAAGCAGCAGCCCATGACTACAAGACCACATGAAAAAAATTGGTCAAAAATGCGCACCAAGTCTAATAACCAACGTCAGGTGACTAATAATGCCAAACCAGATACCAAAACCAGCGCTAAAAAACAGCTGCAGACTATGCTGAAGCGTTACGATGGTCTGGTGGCCAGCGCAGAAGAAATCGGCGTAATGCAGTTTGAAAAACACCGCCGCTACCGCAATCGCGCCTTTGAGGTACTTAATGATCCGGATGCAACGATGGCAGCGATGCATCGTCAGGCAAATTATCTGGAAGGACAGATTCAACGCTTAGAAGAACGCATGCAGCAGCGAATGTTTTAGCTCTAGTTATCTATTAAAAATGAAAGGCATGCTACCGATTTCAAATCGGGGCATGCCTTTTAGTCAGCTAAAATATGCTAATAAATGAGTTAACGTGCCGCATTCATAAAGAAGATAGCCGCCAAGGCCAAGATAGACCAGTGCGCTGAGTTGATTGCCATGTTTTTCTAAAATGTCAGCTACTACTGGAAGATGAACCAAACTCATCGCAAAGCAAAATACAATAATGAGCATTAAAGCAAAGATCAGTAAGGTAACGTAGATCTCTTCAGGAGTTGTCATGGCAGCAAATAGTGGTGTATAGATACCAAGATTATCGGCACTGCATGACGTAACCGTAAGCAGAGCCACGTAACTGCTTAGTTTGAAGCCAGTTAAGCCAGCTTGAATGTTTTGATCGTCGTCCTCATTGGAAAAGAGCAGTCGGCAGCCAAAATACAGCGGAATGATGCCTAAAAAGCCCAACATCCATTCTGCAGGTACGGTATGCAGAATTAGTCCTAAAATCAAAGAACAGCTTACCAAAATGATAATCCCAATCACATTGCCAATCAGGATATAGCGGTATTTTTTAGGCGCCTTGCTTTGCGCAAAAAAAGCCATTAAGAAGCCAAGATAGTCCAGGTTAGTCGAAAGATAGGCAGTTACAGCCGAAATAATCGTGTTAAGCATGAAAAACTTCCTTGTAGATTAATAAATGAGTTGTTTTACCCAGTTTTGATAGTCACGGTTGGTTGGCCAATGCTGACAATGATAAACGAGTCGATAATTGTAGTCAATGACGCTTGTCGAGAACTAAGTCGATTGACTGAGGGGTGGGCGAGCCTGGCTGATTGGTATTGCCGAAGCGCTGCTAATGGGATTCGGTTGAGTACGGTCATGCGGGAAAGCATCAGTGTAAAGAATATGATCATTAGCCTGGCATGTGGCTGTAACAGGTTGCTAATCAGTGTGCTAAATTTTATGTCAGCAAGCAACCGTAATCTTAGCAAATGATTTTGGTATACGTAGAAAGCTGATTGACGATTCAGCATGAGAAATGAACTTTATATTGATGAAGAACAAGGCGGCGAAAAGTTTACGACTTTATAAGTTAAGGTTAAAAATGTGATTGAGTTAGGCGAAAATTGCTGCTTGAACAATGACTGGATTGGCGTTAAAGTATAAAGAATCTCTTACAAAAAGGAAGTCGAAAGCATGCTTCACAACTTTACTATCGATCATCAATTAAATCACCGCATGATTCGTAAATTCAAAGATCAGCCGCTTACAGAGGAACAGTTGACAACCCTGTTTGAAGTTGCACGGCAGACCTCCAGCAGCGAGTTTCTACAGCAGATGACGATCATTCGCGTAACCGATCCGCAAAAACGGGCCGCGATTCGTGCCGTCAGCACCCAGCCATATGTTGGAGCAGAAGGCGAATTGCTGATGTTTATCACTGATCTGCATCGTAATGAGCTGATCCGGCATCACCAGGGAAACTTTGACGATCGGCGTATTGAAAAAACCGAGATGTTTCTACAGGCCTATGAAGATACCGTCCTAGCCGTGCAAAACGTTTTGAATGCCGCGGAAAGCATGGGGCTGGGCGGTGTGATTCTGGGGTCGATTCAAAATGAGCCTGCTAAGATCATCAAGACGCTGAATCTGCCTAAGCATACTTTTCCAACCTTGGGGCTGCAGCTGGGCGTACCGGATCAAAAACCGCAGCTGAAGCCTCGATTGCCATTGGACAAGATTGTTTTTGAAAATGAGTATCAAGATATCGATCCGACCAGCTTAAAAGACTATGATCAAATCGTGAATACCTATTATGATCTGCGGGATGCCAATCGACGCATCGACACGTTTACTGATCAGGTCAACGGTCCCAAGCTCAATGGCACGCCACAGCTTCGCGATCAGATTGCTCAAGTCCTCCACGATCAAAAACTGTGCCTGGACTTATAAAATATCCTGGCTTCGTTGAAAATGACTGATTAATTCGCTATGATCAAACTATAAGGTGGTGGTCAGATGCCTGAATGGTTTGAAAAGACAATGCGGATTATCGTTTTAGGAATCTTTGTTTTTGGCATTATCTGGTTTGGCTATCTGATTTTACTGAAAGTCAGTGGTCAATGACCAGCACGCTTAAAAAGCGACCGGCAGCAGTGCTGATCGCTTTTTTGACGACTATATAATAAAAAAACAGCCGTATATCAACGACTGTTTAAGCAATGCCCCAGACAGGATTCGAACCTGTACATGGTCACCCATACAACGACCTGAACGTTGCGCGTCTGCCAGTTCCGCCACTGGGGCATCTCAAATTTAATTGATTAATTGTTGCCTAAGACAACGATATTAACTATACCGTTAATATTAAAATATTGCAAGCGAATTTGCCAAAAAAAATCAACTTTTTTGATTCAGCAGCTGTACCATCGTTCCATAACCGGTTAAGACCAGAAATTTAGGTGCGACTTGGACGTTGGCGACATTGGTGGTAAAACGGACGCCAACGATTCCATCAGCACCTTTTTCACTTGCCTTTTGCTTCAGCTTCTCTTCAACGGCTGGAAAAAGCTGATCAAAGGCCTCAAATTCATCGATGGCCTCGCTGGGCAGCATCAGGTGACTGGTTGCATTAACGATGCCAAGCGATTTATGCGGTGATGGCAGATTTTCGGTCATTAAGAACATGGCTTCACTTCCTTAAAATTTATCAATATTTATTTTAGCATAAAGATTTTGCATCGGGCACGGGTGCGGTATAGTGGTTGTATTGAATTTTGAAACCAGGTAAGGAGAGGATTATCATCGGGCGCATCAGGATCAATAATATGAAGTTTCATACCTATAACGGCGTATTTGCCGAAGAAAAGAAACTCGGACAAAAGCTGGAGATTGACGTCGACATGCAGTATCCAATTGAAGAACGGGTTCAGCATGATGATTTGAACGAAACCGTCAGCTATGCGGATGTCTATGGTACCATTAGAGAATTTGTTACGACGCATTCTTTTGACTTGATCGAAAGCGTGGCCAATCAGCTTTTAAAAAAGATTTTAGCAGACTACCCAAGCTTGCAGCAGGTTACTTTAAGAATTCGCAAATACAGTGTGCCGATTGATGGTATTTTTGACAACGTGGAAATTGAAGTAGCGGGGGTTAACAATGACTAAGCGGGCCTATTTAAGTATCGGCACCAATCTGGGCGACCGTTTTGACAATCTGGCGCGTGCGTTGGACCTGTTGATGCGCAATCCGGCCAATCAAAATTTGAAGGTTTCGCCAATCTATGAAACCGAACCAGTTGGCGGTGTCAAGCAGGATGATTTTTTAAATATCGCCGTTGCGCTGGATACCAATCTAACACCGCTTGAGCTGCTTCATTGGCTGCAGATCATTGAAAAGTCGCTGCATCGACGGCGGCTGATTCACTGGGGACCACGGACGATCGATCTGGATATCGTTCTTTATGAAGATGAAGAATGGCAGACGGCGAATTTAAAGATTCCGCATCCTGAAATGGGCAATCGTCGGTTCGTCCTGCAGCCGTTATTAGACGTGATGGATGATGATCCGGCACACCAAGCTTGGATCAAGCGGCTGCTGCAAAACACCACGGATCATAACTGGATTCGTCCAGTAGAATAGGGGAAATTATGGATCAAGAAAAAATCAAGCACGCGGTCAGTGAGCTTTTAGAGGCATTTGGCGAGGATCCGCAGCGTGAGGGCCTTAAAGAGACGCCACAGCGGGTTGCCAAGATGTATGCTGAAATTTTTGCCTCTTTGAACCACCAGCCAGAAGACTTCAGCAATTATAAGACTTTTCATGTTGATGATCAGCCAGAAATGGTCCTGATCCAGCAGATTCCGTTTTACTCAATGTGTGAGCATCATCTGCTGCCGTTCTTTGGCAATGTCAGTGTGGCTTACGTGCCACGCGACGGCAAAGTCATCGGCCTAAGCAAGATTCCGCGGCTGGTCGATTTTGTCGCTAAAAAGCCTGGAATGCAGGAGCGGCTGACCACTGAGCTGGCTAATGAGCTGCAGCGGATCTTAAACCCTAAAGGAATTGCAATCAAGGTCGCAGCTCGGCATATGTGCATGGAGATGCGGGGGATCAACAAGGCTGGTCAGTTTACCTATACTTCTAAATTTACCGGTGAGTTTAAAGATGACCTGGCACTGCGCAAAGAGTTTTTAATGCAGACTAAGGACCTGGTCAAATGAGCTATGAACGAATCATTGCCAGTCTAAATCCACAGATGCGTGGTGGCGACAACGATCGGGTAGGCATGCTCAGGCGGGTGTTGGCAAAGCTGAATCATCCTGAGCGTCAGTACCGAATCATTCATATTGCTGGAACCAATGGCAAGGGATCGACTGGCAGTCTGATCGTTAATTTTTTGCGGGCCGCGAATTTAAAAGTCGGTCATTTCAGCAGTCCAGCAATGGTTGATCAGCGTGAACAGATTCAAGTCAATGGTCAAATGATTACACGCGCGGATTATGTTGCGGTTTATGAAAAAATCAAACGGCAGCTGCCTGATGATCTATCAACGGCTGATTTAACCGTTTTTGAATGGTGGACGCTGATTATGCTGCAGTATTTTGCCGACCAAAAAGTTGACTGGGCCGTCATCGAGTGCGGCTTGGGTGGTCAAAATGACGCCACTAATGCGATTGAGGCTCCCGAACTGGCGATTATTACGCACATTGCGCTTGATCACACGCGAATTTTAGGACCTGCCATCAAAGACATCGCACAGGCTAAAGCTGGCATCATCAAGCCGGGCAGTCGGGCAGTTGTTTTAGCGCCGCATCAAGAACCGGCTGCTTTTCAAGAGATTTTAAAAAAGGCGCAGGCATGCCAGGTGAGCTTTTTGGACAGTGAAAAGCAGGCTGCAATCAAGGTGTTGGATCAAAGCTGGTCGAAAACACAGCTGCAGATCAAGACGGCAGCCATTGACTCAGTATGCAGTTTTAGGCTTTTAGGCGCTTTTCAGCTGGATAATCTCAAAACTGCATTGATGGCTGTTGATTGGCTGAATCAAACCGGTACAGAGATCACAGCAGAACAGATCAAGAAAGTGTTGGCGCAGATTACGATTCCCGGGCGTCTGCAGCAGATTGGCACGCATCCTTTATGTTTTTTGGATGGCGCACATAATCCTGACGCGGCATCGCGATTGGTTCAAACGCTCAATCAATTGGGGTACCCCAAAAAACTAGTCTTGGTACTGGGATTTTTAAAAGACAAAAACGTTGCTCAGATGGCTCAGCAATACGCGCAGCTGGATGCCCAGATTATTTTGGCAACTCCCGATCAGCAAAAGCGCGCTCTGCCAGCTAGGAAACTGCATCAGTATCTGCCGACTGCCATGGTGATTGATGATGCCTGGACTGCCTATCAAAAAGCCGTTGCCTTGGCAGGCCCGAGCGGTATGGTGCTGGTAACGGGATCGTTTTATCTGATCAAAGAAATTGAGGCGAGAATTTAAGATGACGACACAGAGTTTTGTAATTGCAACTCATAATCCAGCCAAGCAGCGCGAAATCGGTCAAATTCTGGAATTTTACGGCACCCGTGGAATTGCCTATGATCAATTGACGGTGCGGCAAGAATTTCCAGCAGAAGGCAAGCGCAGCTACGAAGAAAACGCCACAAAAAAAGCCCAGTTCATCAGCCGGCTGCTGCCTGATCAAAACGTGATTGCCGATGATTCTGGACTTGAATTGAAAGCTTTTCCGCAAAAGTTTGGCATTGAGACTGCGCGTCAGCTAACCCCACATTTTGCCACCAAAAGCGATATGAATGATGGTATTATTCAATTGGTTAATGGTCATGACCGACATTTTGTCATGAAAACCGTAATTGCACTGGCAAGAAACGGTCAAGTCATTCAAATTGCTCATGGAGAATTGAGCGGAACGATTGCCACAGCTCAGCATGGTAATGAGGGTTCAGGATTCGACCGCATTCTGATTCCAAATGGCCTTGATCATACGCTGGCCGAGATGGATTTTGCCAGTTGGGTTGCCTATTGTCATCGCAGCCGTGCCGTTAAGAATCTTTTAGACCTAATGGAGGAAACATCGAAATGAAAATTGTTGAAAATACAAACATTGCTAACCTGTCTCCGCTGGCCTCAGCAATTTATGACAAGCTGGCTCATAATCAGCAGATGCTTTTTTTAACCTGGGAATGCGAAGATGATGAACTGACCAATCAAGTTGCCCATTTTTTGAATCATTTTGATGCTGCCATTGCGCATTTAAAAGGCAAGGTTGAGTTCATGCTGCCACTGACGGCCTTTCATTTAATGGCTCACCGTGCAACCAGTAAATGGCCGGCTGATGAGGAACTGTGCCGCTCGCTGGCTAAGATTGCGGCTAATCATACCGTATATTGGCGGGCGGGCCGGTTTGACTTTAACGTTTCGGCCAAGCCAATCATTTATGGCATTATGAACATTACGCCCGACTCGTTTTATGATGGCGGACGCTACAATACTCCAGAAGCCATGCGTGAACATATTCGCCAAATGGTTGCGGCAGGTGCCGATGTGATCGAGGTTAACGGTCAAACCACCAAGCCGGGGGGATACAAGGAAGTTTCTCCTGAAGAAGAATTGGCGCGGATCGTTCCTGGAATCAAAATGCTGCAGGAAGAATTCCCCAATGTAGCCATTGCCGTTGATACCTATAAGCTGCCGGTGATGGAAAGAGTTCTGGAAATGGGTGTTGATATCATCAATGACGTACGAGCCTTTGACGATCAGCGGAAACTGCTGCTGTTAAAGAACAGTCGCGCTGGCTTGGTAACGATGCATAGCAGCCGGGACCGTGAGTATGGCAATCTGACCGTTGAAATGAAGCACTTCTTTGAGCATAACCTGGCTAAGATCTCAGAAGCCGGCATTAACCTGGATCGGGTAATTATTGATGAGGGAATCGGCTATTCTAAGGTTGCCGATGGTGAGCAGGACTATGCAATGATGCGCAATATTGATGAATTCCGCTACCTTAACCGGCCGATCATGGTTGCCATCTCACGCAAGGGCTTTGGCAAGAAATTGTTTGATCTGCCAAAAGATGAGCGGCTGCCGGTTACGCTGATTGCGGAAACCTACATGTATCTGCATGGTGGTCGGGTCTTGCGTGTTCATGACATCGAAGAAACGCGTCAGCTGGTAAAAATGATCGATACGATTACGGCTGGATATTGGCAGCGCGGCTGATCAACAGTATCGGCACTGACTAAGATCGGTCGCATCGTTAGGTCATTCTTGCGGCGTTGGACGGATAAAACCTGATTAATTGGCTTTGATTACCAAATATTGATAATGACGTTGATGATTAAGATCAGGTAGGTAGCCCCAAACAGCCAGGGACTGCCAAAGGTTTCGCGTTTTTGTCGAAAGGCGGCCTCAATTGCAAGCAGCACGACTAGCAACCAAATGATACGGCCGATAAACAGCAGCGGATGCAGACGGAAAAACATTAGCGTCGTTGCCAGAGCCGTAATGGCCGCGACAATCAATGCTAAGCGCGTGAGAACGAACCAGTCACTGACGCGCTTTTCCATTTTGGCATGCAGTCCCATAAAAGCAGTGACGAAAAGAGCAATTGCACAGATGGCATCGATTAAAGTTAGGGTTTTGATCATTTGAAAGGCCTCTCTTTTAAAGTTTTAGCTGTTTAAATTTTATCATTTTTTACCTGATAAAACCGGGTTTGATACGTGATGCTTGAATTTTGCCGCAAAAAGAGTAAACTATCATGTATTGCTATCAATCGGGAAAATTGACGAGGTGAATTGCATGCTTTACAAGATTGGCGATGTTGTCAAAGGCAAGAAGTTTGGCCCCATGGATCATGACTTTTCCGGGGAAGTCGAAAAGGTTTATGAAAACTCGATTATGATTGCCATTCAAGACTACGATCCGTCTGACCAGAGCGGTGTCAACGAATTGAACGGTCGCGCAATCATTCGCAAAGATGAGGCCAAGATGTTAAAGGCGGTTCCACGGACGGCAGAAGACAAGGAAGCCGAAGTGGAAGCAGAGAAAGAAGAAGCCGAAAAAGAGGCTAAAAAGACGACTGGTAAGAAGGCGACGCGGGCACGACGCTCTTCAAAGGTACGCATTGAAAAGCCAGCCGACAAGAATTAGTTTGAAAAAATCAAATTACTTGATGACATTTTTAAATTAATGAGGTATACTTGCTAAGTAAGTTATTTTTACTTAGCTTTTGCGGGTATAGTTCAGTGGTAAAACCCAACCTTCCCAAGGTTGTGTCGCGAGTTCGATTCTCGTTACCCGCTTAGTTGAAAGGGATGAGCAGACTGCTCATCCCTTTTTTATTTATCCGATAATTTTAATGACATCAAAAACTGCCATCATGACGATTATTATGCAGAAAATCTTGTATAAAACATCTGACGAAAATCTCATTACCTACTTTTTTCAAAAAAGCGATGTAATAGTAGGTAAAAATCAATGTATATCGAATTAGGGTATCCTAACATTACCTACTATTGATCAAAAAGCCCCCAATAGTAGGTAATCTCTTGGCCAATAGCCGATTAAGTCCTTATTTTCTTCACAAAGGCAGTTCGCCGAAGATCATAAAAACAGCTGACGACTGAATTTATAGTAACAGCTCCCATCCATCAACTGAAAAGACTTGATGAGGACCACGGCTTTCCCATCAGCATGCAGATTGCAGACAAGTTTGGGTAAACGCACCTATCTGCATATTTTGAAATAATGCTGGGCGTAAGATCGTTTCCTTTTTGGATTATAATTAATGCATAGGGGGAAGCAAAAATGCTGTTTGAACAGATTGCTCGTAATCGCCGGCATACGATTTGGCTGCTGATTTTTATGGCAATTATCGTTTTGGCGGTTGGCTTAGTGTTTGCTTGGGCATTTGGTACCGATTGGATGTGGATCTTTTGGCTGGCTGGTTTTGGTTATCTGGCTTGGTTTTACTGGCATTCGGCGACGGTTTTGATGAAAATCAATGGTGGTCGGCAGATCGATGAAAAGTCTGCCCCGCGTCTTTATGAGCTGGTGACGGAACTTTGCTTGGCCAGTGGATTGCCGCTGCCCAAAATCTATCTATTACCAATCGACTGTCCCAATGCGTTTGCGACCGGCTGCGACCCTGAGCATGCTAGTTTAGCAGTAACCAGCGGACTGCTTGAAATGATGAATGACGAAGAACTGCGCGGTGTTTTGGGACATGAGCTGGCGCATATCAAAAACTATGATATCCGAGTTACCACGATTGCGATGTCGCTGCTTGAGCTGGTTCGCTATTCAGGATGGGGGCTACTGATTGCTGGTCTGGGATTGATGAGCGTCAAAACCAGGGCCGGGATCATCAAGCTGATCTTTTGGATGATCGGGGCCAGCCTGGCAGTAGTTGGCGGTTTGATTGCCATTGTTGGGATTCCATTGGCTAAGATCGCGTTTTTTGCCATCTCAAGAGAGCGCGAATATCTGGCTGATGCCGGGTCAGTAGAAATAACGCGTGATCCTAGTGGCTTGATCGGTGCACTTGAGAAATTGAAAAATGATGATCACCAGATGCCAACTGACGATGCGGCCACCAATGCCATCTGCTTTAATGCCAAGCAAGGAAATTGGCTGATGAAGCTGTTTGATACGCACCCGCCATTGGAAAAACGGATCGCCCGACTGAAAGATTCGGCATCTTAAAAACGCACGAGCTGAGAAGATGAATCGCGCGAAAAAATTCATTCTCGTAACAAACATGTAACTTGCCTTTTTTAATTGAACTGGTATAATCTGAAATTGTATAAAAAACTGAAGAATATTAGAGAGGTAGCCGCTGGCAAGCGAGCCTGCGTTGCTGGAAGGCAGGTGCAGCTGGTCTCTTGAACGCGCTTTGGTAAGACATTTAAATATCATTTGAGTGGAATGTTGCACATTCAACTAGAGTGGTACCGCGGGAAATTTCTCGTCTCTAATGGACTTTGGGGTTCGTTGGAGGCGTTTTTTATTTAGGAGGTAAAACATGGACGAAAAAACACAGGTTGCTACGGCGCTGCAGACTGCATTGCCAGATATGAGCATTGAAGATATCAAAAATAAGTTGGAACGGCCAAAGACTAGCAAGAACGGGGACTACGCTTTCCCAACCTTCTTTTTGGCTAAGGAGCTGCACAAGGCACCACAAATGATTGCTGGTGAATTGATTGAAAAGATCGACCAAACTGGTTTTGAAAAAGTCGTTGCAGCTGGTCCATACATCAACTTCTTCTTGGACAAGGCCAATGTTGGTGCAGGGATCTTAAAGGAAATCTTGGCTGACCCAGAACATTACGGTGACTTGGATCTTGGTCACCAAGCCAACGTTACGATCGACATGTCTTCACCAAACATTGCCAAGCCAATGAGTATGGGTCACCTGCGTTCGACGGTTATCGGTAACGCAATTGCCAACATCATGAAGAAGGTCAACTACAACCCAATCAAGATTGACCACCTTGGCGACTGGGGGACCCAATTTGGTAAGCTGATGGCCGCCTACGAAATGTGGGGCGATGAAGAAGCTGTCAAGGCTGACCCAATCAATACGCTGCAAAAATACTACGTTAAGATCAACACGGAAGCCGACGAACACCCAGAATATGCCGAAGCTGGTCGTGAATGGTTCCGGAAGCTGGAAGATGGCGATGAAGAAGCCGTTCGTCTGTGGAAGTGGTTCCGGGCTGAATCCTTGAAGCGTTTCATGAAGGTCTACGATATGCTGGACGTTCAATTCGACTCCTACAATGGTGAAGCTTTCTACAACGACAAGATGGATGAAATCCTGCAGCTGCTCAACGACAAGCACCTGCTGCAAAAGAGTCGTGGTGCCGGCATCGTTGACCTGTCCAAGTACGACTTGAATCCAGCCATGGTTCAAAAGTCAGACGGCTCAACGCTGTACATGACGCGTGACCTGGCTACGGCCCTGTTCAGAAAGCGGATGTACGGCTTTGAACAGTCGCTTTATGTTGTTGGTGCCGAACAAAGCTACTACTTCCAACAATTAAAGGCTACACTGGCGACGATGGGCTTTACCTGGTCTAAGCAGATTCACCATATTCCATTTGGTCTGATGACGCTGAATGGTAAAAAGATGTCAACGCGGAAGGGTAATGTCGTTCAACTGGAAGAAGTGCTGGATGAATCTATCAAACTGGCTCGTCAACAAATTGCCGAAAAGAACCCTGACCTGGCCAATGCCGATCAAGTTGCTCAAGAAGTCGGCGTCGGCGCAATCGTCTTCCATGATTTGAAGAACGAACGGACCAACTCAATCAACTTCAAACTGGAAGATGCCGTTAAGTTTGAAGGTGAAACCGGTCCTTACGTTCAATACGCTCATGCTCGGGCTGAGAGTCTGCTGCGCAAGGCGGGCAACCCAGATCTTGCTGGTGCCGACCTGAAGCTTAATGATGAAGAATCATGGAACATCATCAAGCTCTTGGGACAATACCAAGAAACGATCAAGCGGGCAGCTGTTAAGTACGATCCATCCTTGATTGGTAAGTACGCTCTGGCACTGGCCAAAGCCTTCAACCAATACTACGCTCATACGCGGATCCTGGTTGACGATGACCAAAAGCTGGCGCGGCTGGCACTGGTTCAAGCAGTCAGCGATGTTTTGAAGTCTGCTCTGGCATTGCTGGGCGTTAAGGCTCCAGACGAGATGTAGTCAATCTCAATGGCTTAATGGCTGCCAGCTGCTGGCAATTGAAGCCAGACGATTATCGATTCTGACCAGATCAAATCAATCAAGAAGGCTCCTTGCTTCAATGACTGAAGTGAGGAGCTTTTTTGATAAATTGACGATACCGGCAGCTGATCTTCAATGATGAGTTTCAAGCATGATTGTTTGCGTTTTGGATAAGTTTTAATGGACTGTTTTGGTGACCGATCCCAAAAAGGACTGATTGTGATAAAATTACGTGGTGAATTTCAAACATGAGGAAAATTTAAATGAAACAACCAACATCTGATTGGAAATTACGTTTTAAAGCCTGGCTGGGCAAGACCTGGCATGCTTTTTGGACGCGTTTTAAGTATTTATGGCATCGTTTTCAGCTGACGCGCTGGATTATCGTTGTCCTAATGTCGCTGTTTTTGGTGATCAGCATCTATTTGACGTTTGTTGCCAAGACAGCCAATGTTAAGGATCTGGAGCGACGATTGGAACAGCCGACCATGATCTACGACAGCAAGGGTAAATCGGCCGGCAGTCTTTATTCGCAAAAGGGAACCTACGTCAAGCTTAGCAAGATCTCTGCAAACGTACCTGACGCAGTGCTGTCAACTGAGGATCGTCGTTTTTATCAAGAGCACGGCTTCTCGGTTCGCGGCTTGGGACGGGCGGCACTGCTGCTGGTCAAAAACAAGCTGTTGGGTCGTGACTATATTTCAGGCGGGGGTTCGACTTTGACCCAGCAATTGGTAAAAAATGCCTTTTTGAGTCAGGAACAGACCTTTTCGCGGAAAGCCAAGGAAATTTTCATTGCGATTGAAGTTGAGAATCAATACTCCAAAAAACGGATTCTCACTATGTATCTCAATAATGCCTACTTTGGCAATGGCGTCTGGGGCGTGCAGGACGCGGCCAAGCGTTATTTTAACGAAGACGCCAGCGAATTAACGGTTCCCCAGGCGGCCACGCTAGCAGGGATGCTGACCTCGCCAGGAATTTATGATCCCGTCAAGCATCCGGCTGCCACCAAGTCACGGCGGAATGTGGTCTTGCAGCTGATGGTCGAAAACAAGAAATTGACCCAGTCGCAGGCTGATGCCTATAAAAAGACACCGCTAACGATTACCAATGGCTATACCAGTCCTGACACCTATAAGTATCCATACTACTTTGACGCCGTAATCAGCGAGGCCGTCAATACCTATCATCTGTCAGAAAAAGACATTATGAACAATGGCTACAAGATCTACACGACGCTGAATCAAAATCAGCAAAAGGCCATGCAGGATACCTACGATGACGACAGCAACTTCCCAGACAGCTCCACCGGCTCAACGATGGTTCAATCAGCCTCAATTGCCATGGATCCCAAGACTGGCGGAGTAACGGCAGTCGTTGGCGGTCGCGGCAAGCACGTCTTTAGAGGCTACAACCGGGCAACCCAAATGCGGCGGCAGCCTGGATCAACCATTAAGCCGATTGTCGTCTACACACCGGCACTGGAAAAAGGATATTTCTATGACTCAACACTGCAGGACAAAAAGACGTCTTATGGCAGCAATCACTATACGCCGAAAAACTATGACAACACGTACAGTGGCAGCGTGCCAATGTACAAAGCACTGTATGAGAGTCTCAATGCTCCAGCAGTCTGGCTTTTGAACAAGATTGGCGTCAATGCCGGCTACCAGATGGCTGAGAAGTTTGGACTGCCGGTTGAAAAGAGCGACAAGAATCTGGCTTTAGCGCTGGGTGGGATGTCAAACGGCGTGTCGCCTCAGCAGATGGCCCGTGCCTACTCGGTCTTTGCCAATGGCGGTAAATTGCCAACTGCGCACTATATCGTCAAGATCGAGGATGCAAACGGCAAAGTGATCAAGCGTTATCGAGCCAAACCCGCTAAGCAGATTATCTCTAAAAAGATCAGCAACGAGATGACCAGCATGCTGTTGGGCGTCTTCAATCATGGAACTGGGGTATCGGCTAAACCAGACGGCTATAAGCTGGCCGGCAAGACTGGGACGACTGACTCGGGAATTGGCGATGGTGATCGCGACAAATGGATTGTCGGCTATACGCCAGACATTGTCGTTGCAACCTGGGAAGGCTATGACAGTACGACTGAGTCTCAGCAGCTCACAGACGTTACCAGCAAAAACATCAGCGTGCTCTACAAGGCTGAAATGAGTGCGATTCTGCCAGAAACAGCCGGCACGCAGTTTACGGTCAAGGATGCGCAGGCCAAGGCTACGGCTAAGCAAAATAAGACCAGCAGCAGTTGGTGGAGCAGTTTTGCCAACAACTTAAACAACAGCGGCAGCACGCTCAAGCAAAAGGCCAGCGATTGGTGGAGCTCTTTGCAGTCGATGTTTCAGTAGCTTTGCCTTAAGTGGTGCATAATGTTACAATCTAAAAAGCAATGAATTATAGGAGGTAGGCCGATTATGGTTGTCAATATCTACGACACGGCAAACGAAATGGAGCGCCAAATGCGGGAAACGCAGGAATTCCAAGCATTGAAGGAAGCTTTTGCAGAACTTAAAAAGGATGAGGATGCATTTGGTACTTTCCAAAAATTCCAAGAAAAGCAGATGCAGGCTCAACAAAAGCAAATGCAAGGCGTTCAGCTGACGGAAGAAGAAATCAAGGAAGTTCAAGACTTGGCTAAAGAAGTTGGTCAAAAAGACGCCATTAAAAATCTGATGGTTAAAGAACGCCAGCTTGACGACATGATTCAACAGATCAGCAAGACGATTACGGCACCAATTGCGGAACTGTATCGCGAAGCTATGCCGGAACAAAACGGCGGCGCGGAAAAATAGTTTTTAAAACGGAATCGTAGCTTGCGGTTCCGTTTTTTAAAGGCGGTGAAAAAATGGCCAAATTGATTGCTCAATACCAAGATGGCGAGGAAATGCAGCTTTTTGCCCTGATCAAAGAAGCAGCAGCTAAGACTACCAGTGCCGGTAAGCCTTACCTGGCACTGACTTTGGCTGATGCTTCCGGTGAGATTAGCGGAATGCGCTGGGATGCGGCACCAAAAGACATTGCCGAACTGCAGGCTGGCAAAGTCGTCAGCGTTAAAGGACAGCGCGAAACGTATCGCGACCGGCCCCAGATCAAGATTGAAACGATTCGTTTGGCTGGTGACGATGAGCCGCATGATCCGCTGCTGTTCGTTCCGCGGGCTCCAGAAACGACGGCCCAATTAAAAGCAGGTTTTCGCGAGTTTTTTGATCTGATCGATGAACCGGTTTGGAAAAAGATTGCCGGGCATCTGTTTAGCAAGCACGGCGACAAACTATTCTCTTATCCAGCAGCCAAGAGCAATCATCATGCTTTTGTAGGCGGTCTGGCCTTTCACACGCTGTCGATTCTGCGGCTGGCACGCTCGGTTGCGGCTCAGTATTCAGGAATCAACGCGGCCTTGCTTTATACTGGGGCAATGCTGCATGATCTGGGCAAGACCATTGAGCTGAGCGGACCGATCGCGACTCAATATACCGTGATGGGGAACCTGATTGGGCATATCTCGCTTCTGGACGGCGAAATCGTGCAGGCCTGTGATGAGCTGGGCCTTGATCCCGAGGCACCCAAGGTAATTCTGCTGCGGCATATGATTCTTTCTCACCATGGTTTGCTGGAATATGGCTCACCGGCGCGGCCCCAGCTTTTGGAAGCCGAGATTCTGCATCAGCTAGATGAATTGGATGCCTCAATCATGACGATTCAGACAGCTTTGAAGCAAACCGCGCCTGGCGAGTATACGGATCGTTTGTTCAGCTTGGATAATCGCCGCTTTTATCGACCGACCAATGAAGAAACTTTGAAGAAAAGCTAAACATTGTCTAAGCCGGGTTTAATCTGGGATCGGTTGTGTTATATTAGATTGGTAAATTTATCACGAGTAAATTCTTAATAAACTAAAGGATGTGTAATTTAGTGAACGCAAAGAAAAAAGCTTTGGCAATTTTAGCCGGAATTTCTTTAATGCTGCCATTGGCTGCCTGTGGCAATAAGGCTGTTGCAACGACTAGCGGTGGCAAGATTACCGAAAGCGAATACTACAGCAGCATGAAGCAGACTTCTGCTGGTAAGCAGGTGCTGCAGCAGATGATCTTGGATAAGGTCCTGGAAAAGCAGTATGGCTCGCAAGTCTCCAAGAGCAAGGTCAACAGTGAATACAATGCCTACAAGAAGCAATACGGTTCATCATTCTCAACCGTTCTGCAGCAAAATGGCCTGACTACCAAGACGCTTAAGCAGCAGATTCGCTCCAATCTGCTTTTGCAAGCGGCCGTTCGCCACTACTCCAACTTCTCCAACAAGGCTTTGAACAAGCAATGGAAGAAGTACCAGCCAAAGGTTCAGACAGCAGAGATCCTGGTTGGCTCAAAGTCTGATGCTCAGGCAATCATTGACGAGCTGAACAACACTTCCGGCGACAAGTACAAGGCATTCAAGAAACTGGCCAAGGAAAAGTCAACGGATACTTCAAACAAGAGCAATGGTGGTAAGGTAGCAGCCTTTGACAACACTGATACCTCGCTTGACTCAGCTTACAAGAAGGCAGCCTTTAAGCTTAAGACTGGCGAATACACGACGACGCCGGTCAAAACCGACAGCGGCTACCAAGTCATCTACATGATCAAGCACCCAGCCAAGGGTAAGAAGAGCAACCACATCGCTCAATTGAAGCAGCAGATCGTCGAAGAAAACATGAATGATTCGACTTTCCTGCAAAACGTTGTCTCCAAGGTTCTGAAGAAGGGCAATGTTTCAATCAAGGACAGCGACTTGAAGAACATCTTGGATGAATACTTGACGACCAGCTCCAGTTCAACCAGCTCGACTTCCAGCTCCAGCAAGAGTTCAAGCTCGGCTTCCAGCTCCAGCAATTAATCAAAAAGGATTGCATCTGATATGCAATCCTTTTTTGGCAGCATTGGAAAAATTAAAATGGGACTCCTTGTCTAAAGGCAGGGGGTCCCATTTTGGCTATGCTTGATATTTTGACAACAGTTTTTGAATCTTGATCAGTCGCGGCTCATTTTTAAACTGCCAAAGATCAATGGCATGCTGGGCAGCGCGGGTAAACTCACTGACGCCATCCATTGCCTGATTCAGCTTGATCACGCTTTGATTAAGTTTAACCAGCTGCGTCTGGAGATTTTTAGCGGCGCTTAAAGTATCGCGACCAGCGTTTTTGAAGTCGTCGAACATGACTAGTCACCGAATTGATCGATAATCGCCTGTTGAACAGCTTGATACTTCTGCTCATCATATTGGCCCGAGTTGTCCGAAAACGTAATCCCAAAATCATCTTGGTCGCTGTAGCGCGGAATCAGGTGAATGTGGGAATGGAAAACAGACTGGTAGGCTACGGCGCCATTGTTGTTTAAAATATTCATGCCCTTGATGTCAGGGTTGGAGTCGCGAATGGCCCGGGCAATCTTTGGCAGCCGGCTAAATACGGCAGCTGCCAAGTCAGAGTCATATTCAAAGATGTCTTGAACGTGCTTTTTTGGTACGACCAGCGTGTGGCCAGGCGTGTTTTGCGAAATGTCCAAAAAGGCTTTGACGACATCATCTTCGTAGACCGTGTAGCTAGGAATCTCACCATTGATAATCTTGCAAAAAATACAATCTTCCATTCTGAGAATACCTCTTTTCAATTTTTTTTAAGTATAAACGAATTTTCCAAAAACTGCACCCTTAGTCGATTATAATCAGTATGGTATAATTACTCGGTTAGGCAAGCAAGAAAGACAAAGAAGGGATGACAATGGCGCTGGAAGTTGAACATTTAACGGGTGGCTATTCTCAGCTGCCGGTTTTAAAAGACGTTTCTTTTAACGTGCAGCCAGGCGAACTGGTCGGCCTGATCGGTTTAAACGGGGCCGGCAAGTCAACGACGATCAATCATGTTATCGGCTTGCTGCGGCCGTTTTCAGGATCAATTATTTTAAATGGTCAAAATCTGCAGGAAAACGCCGCGGCTTATAAGCGTCAGATCGCCTATGTGCCGGAAACGCCGATCCTGTATGATGAGCTGACGCTAAAGGAGCATTTGGAACTGACGATGCTGGCATATGGCCTGGATCGAGATCTGACTTGGCAAAACGCCCATCAGCTGCTGAAAATCTTTCGCTTGGACAATAAGCTGGACTGGTTTCCGGCCAACTTTTCCAAGGGGATGAAGCAAAAAGTCATGATCGTCAGTGCTTTTATGACGGACGCCAAGCTGTTCATTGTCGATGAGCCGTTTTATGGCCTGGATCCACTGGCAGTTCATGACCTGTTGAATCTGATTGAGGAAAAAAAGGCACAGGGAGCAGGTATCTTGATGTCGACGCACGTTTTGGACACGGCGCAGCGCTACTGTGATCGCTTTATTCTGCTGGCACATGGTCAGGTAAAGGCGCATGGTACGCTAAAGGAGCTGCAGCAAAAAGCCGCTGGCGCCGGAGAAACGCTGGATGACATTTATCTGCGCTTGGCAAGGGATGAGAGCGATGAATAGTCTTTTTAAGAAACGGCGGCAAGCCCATCTGCTGCGGCTGATGAAGTATTGGCGGCTGGTATTTAATGACCAATTCACGATTGCGCTGTTCTTTATGATTGGCGCACTGGCCTATACCTATGCGCAATGGCTCAAGACGCTCAGCCCTGGCATATGGTGGATTCGCTGGCTTTTGATTTTATGGTTCGTCTTGGTAATGCAGGTCGGCCGCTTTGCTACTTTGCTGAAACCAGCCGATCCCGTATTTTTGCTGCCGCAGTCTGATGGCATCAAGAAATACCTCAACCAGGCGTTTTTATACAGTCTAATATTGGGCGAGCTGATGTCGCTGGGGCTTTTGATTATCGCGCTGCCCTTAGCTCTGATTGACATCAGACTGACCGCGCTAACCATTTTGGAATTGCTCTTGGCAGGCTTTGTTGCTAAGCTTTCCTGGATGGAGTTGGCCAAAGCCCAGTTGAGTCTGCAATGGTCGCGGCATGCCAAGCAATTACGGCTGGGACAATGGATCGCACCGTTTTTAATCGGTATGCTCAGCTGGCTGATTGCGCCGGTCTGGGGCTGCGGGAGTGCGGTGTTGATCTATCTGGTCATTAAGATTGGGTTGCAAAAGCAGGATCTGGACTGGCGAGCGGCCGTTGATGCCGAGCAAAAGCGGATGTATGACGTTTATCGTTTCTTTAATCTGTTTACCGACGTGCCTAGCGTTAAAGGTGGGATCAAGCGGCGAACTTGGGCCAATGGCTTGATTCACTGGCTGACGATTCCTGATCATGCCTGGTCTTACCTATACGCACGCGGCTTTTTGCGGGATACGGAAACCAGCAGCCTGGTAGGCAGATTGACGATCGTCGGGATGCTGATCGTATTCTTCGTGCCATTGGGCTGGCTGCGCTGCTTACTGGCACTGCTGTTTATTTATTTGATTGCCATGCAGCTGATGCCATTTGCACAGCATTACCAAAACAATGTCTTTACCCATCTCTACCCGATTGAGCAAACAACGCAGCTGACTGATTTCCAGGCGCTTTTAAAAAAGGTCATGATCAGCTTGGGTCTGCTGCTGATCTTGGCCAGTCTTGGTACTGAATTTGACTGGATGAGTCTATTGAGCTGTCTGATTCTAGGCGGTCTGGAGCTGTACTGGCTGATTAATTTTTATTTCAAAAAGAAAATGCAAAAGTGAGGATAACCAATGCGAGTAAAACACAAAAAATGGGCAGAACCACTGATTGAGGCCCATCCTGAAAAAATCACCACTGATCCGGCTCAATTTAAAGGCAAGTGGCAGAGCCGTTTTGCCAAAGAGCAGCCAATCTGGCTTGAAGTCGGCATGGGCAAGGGGCAGTTTGCAATCGGCATGGCCAAGGCGCATCCGGAAGTTAATTTTATCGGTTTAGACGTGGTTTCCACCGTGGCTGGGATTGCCTTGAAAAAGTCGCTGGAAGATGAAGAACTGCCAAACCTGCAGTTTATCTGTGCCAATGGAGCGGGTTTGGATGAGCTTTTTGCGGACGGTGAGATCGATCGGCTGTTTTTGAACTTTTCCGATCCTTGGCCTAAATCGCGACATGCCAAGCGTCGATTAACCTACAAGACCTTTTTGGCAAACTATGAAAAGGTTTTGGTGCCAAAGGGAACGATTGAGTTAAAGACTGACAACATGGGCTTTTTTGAGTTTTCACTGGTCAGCATGAATAATTATGGCATGCAGTATGATGGTGTCTGGCTGGATCTGCATCATAGTGATGAAAATGAAAATAACGTTGAAACGGAATATGAACAAAAATTTGCGGCAAAAGGGCAGCCAATCTACAAACTGAAGGCTCACTTTGCTTAAATATTGAAACGGTACAGTCTGGCATTGATTCAACATCACTGCCAGATTTTTGGTTTGGTCATTTTGCGGAGCTGCCTGGCAGATTTAACGATACCAATCGTTTGCGGGAAAGCAGGTAATGATGATTTTATCGTATATCATTATGCAGAATTTATTGAATAAAAGATGTGGCTGAATTTTTATCAACTGCAGAAAGCGTTGGATGCCAATCAAAGAAGATTGTATTTTAAGCGGCTTTGTCACGGGATAACTCCCATGGCAGAGCCGTTTTTAATTGCTTTTAAAAATTGTCCATGCAATTTCGGAAAATAATTTCTATAAAAGTATGGAATTTATTTCAAAAAGTGGTATAGTAAAAGCGTTCATTAATGAAAGGGGTTACAAAAATGAAACTTACAGTAGCACAACTAGCCAAATACATGGACCACACGATGCTCAAGCCAAACGCCACTCAAGCAATGATCGACCAATGCATTGACGAAGCTATCAAATACAACACGGCTTCAGTCTGCATCAATCCATATTGGGTCAAGCACACTGCTGATCGCTTGAAGGATACGGATGTCAACACCTGCACGGTCATTGGTTTTCCGCTGGGGGCTTCCACGACTAAGATCAAGGTTGCCGAAGCAGTTGATGCCATCGAAAACGGTGCTGATGAGATTGATATGGTCATCAACATTGGTGAATTGAAATCTGGTCACCAAGAAATCGTTGAGCAGGATATTCGCGAGGTTGCCCAAGCTGTCCACGCTCACCACAAGCTTTTGAAGGTAATCATTGAAACCTGCCTGTTGACTGATGAGGAAAAAACGATTGCCTCTAAGCTGACGGTAGCTGGCGGAGCCGATTTTGTTAAGACTTCAACCGGCTTTTCAACTGGCGGTGCCAAAGCTGAAGATGTGGCATTGATGCGCAAGGCAGTTGGTCCCGACTTTAAGATCAAGGCTTCGGGTGGTATTCATCATTTAGATGAAGCCTATGCAATGATCGAAGCAGGAGCAAACCGCTTGGGAGTTTCGGCTTCGGTCCAAATTCTAGAAGAAGCTGCTCGGCAATAAAATTGGTTTGAAACGTCGCTTAAGATTGATTCAGGGGAGGAAAGATTATGACGTATCAACGAGTATTTGGCATTGTTTTGGATTCTGTAGGGATTGGCGAGGCACCTGATGCATTGAAGTTTGGTGATGATGGTGCCGATACCTTAGGCCACATTGGCAAATGGTATCAAGGCAAGCTGGCATTGCCTAACTTAGCCAAACTGGGACTAAGCAACATTCGCCCGGCCGATCCGATTCAAGGCGTGCCGACAGCTGATCCAGCAATGGGCTGCTTTGGCAAGATGGCTGAGATTTCGGCCGGTAAGGACAGTATGGATGGTCACTGGGAAATGATGGAGCTGCCGGTTAAAAAGCCGTTGTCAACGTTCCCAAACGGTTTTCCTGACAGCATCATTCAAAAACTGGAAGCCTTTTCTGGTCGTAAGGTGATTGTCAACAAGCCATATTCAGGGACGGAGGTTATCCATGACTACGGCGAGCAGCAGATGAAAACCGGTGATTTGATCGTCTACACTTCGGGTGACTCGGTGCTGCAGATTGCGGCACATGAAGACGTGATTCCGGTTGAAGAACTCTACCGCATCTGCCGTTATGCGCGGACACTGGTCAATGGTCCTGAATACACGGTTGGCCGGATTATTGCACGACCATACGTTGGCCCAGACAAGGATCATTTTGTCAGAACGGCTAACCGGCATGACTTCAGCCTAGAGCCAACTGGTGAGACTGATCTGGATCATTTGAAGGCAGCTGGTCTGGACGTCATTGGAATCGGTAAGATCAATGACATTTTCTCTGGTCATGGCATTACGGAAGGCTATCACAATGAAAGCAATATGGATGGCATGGATCATGTTGACCATGTAATGAAAGAAGATTTTCATGGCTTCTGCTTTGTTAATTTAGTTGATTTTGATGCTATGTATGGTCACCGGCGTAATCCAGAAGGTTTTGGCAAGGCTTTGATGGACTTCGACCAACGCTTGGGAACGGTGCTTGAAAACATGCGGGAAGACGATCTGCTTTTGATCACGGCTGACCATGGCAATGATCCTTGCTTCCGCGGTACGGACCATACCAGAGAAGTGACGCCGCTGCTAGCTTACTCGCCGTCAATGAAACATCCTGGTCAGTCGTTGGGAACGCGTGGGACGTTTGCTGATTTGGGGGCAACGATCATGGAAAACTTTGGTGTTGCCGGCAATCAAGTTGGCACGAGTTTTTTGGCGGCAATTGAAAACTAGTTAATTAAAAGGGGGATTCATCATGCGAATGGTGGATGTAATTGACCAAAAACGTAATGGCGGCGTCTTAAGCGATGAGCAGCTGCAATTCTTTGTTGATGGCGTGGTCGACGGCTCGCTGCCTGACTATCAAATCAGTGCTTTGCTGATGGCGATCTATTTTCAGGGGATGACGGATCGTGAACAGACGCAGCTGACAATGAAAATGATGCATTCTGGTGAGCGGCTTGATTTGTCTAAGATTCCTGGGATTAAAGTTGACAAGCATTCAACTGGCGGCGTGGGCGATAAAACCAGTCTGCCACTAGCTGCGATGGTCGCCGCACTGGGAATTCCGGTACCAATGATCTCAGGTCGCGGACTTGGCCATACAGGTGGAACATTAGACAAGCTGGAGGCTATTCCAGGTTTTCAAGTTGAATTAAGCGAGCAGGGTTTCATCAAGCAGGTTGCTGAAGAAAAATTGGCAATCGTTGGGGCAACGCGTGATGTCGCGCCAGCTGATAAAAGGATCTATGCTCTGCGTGACGTTACCGATACGGTTGATTCCATTCCATTGATTGCCAGTTCAATTATGAGCAAAAAACTGGCTTCCGGAACCGATGCTTTGGTAATTGACGTTAAGACCGGTGCCGGGGCCTTTATGAAGACTGAGGACTCCGCCGTGAAACTGGCTAAAGCATTGGTAGCAATCGGCAAGCAGGCTGGATTGAAGTGTGAAGCCGTGATCTCAGATATGAATCAGCCTTTAGGATCCAAAATCGGCAACACGCTGGAAATTGAAGAGACGCTGGACCTTTTAAAGGGCAAAGGACCAAAAGATCTGCTGGAGCTGGTCTTGGAACTGGGTAGCCGGATGGTCGTGATGGGACAGCAGGCGGCCAGTCTGGCAGAAGCTCGCGCCAAATTGGAACAGACGATTGCTGATGGTTCGGCACTGGCTCGCTTTAAGGCAATGATCAAGGCTCAGCATGGTGATCCAAATGTGGTTGACGACTACTCGCTGATGCCGCATGCCAAGTATCAAATTGAATATCCTGCTCAAAAAGACGGCGTAATTGCCAAGCTGACCGCAGATGAGATTGGACTGGCCAGCATGCTGATGGGCGGCGGTCGTCAAAAAGCCGATGATCAGCTGGACTATGCGGTTGGGATTGAGCTGCATAAAAAGATTGGCGATTCGGTTCAAAAAGGCGAATCAATCATGACGATCTGGAGCAACCGCGAAGATATCGATGACGTCAAAGAACTGCTGGATCAAGCCGTTGCGATTAAAGAGTCAGCTCAGCAGCCAACTTTGATTCACGAGACGATCGAATAGGAATTATTTATAAAATACGAGGAGGAATTCCAATGAGTACGCCACATATTGAAGCACAAAATGGTGATTATGCTGAAACGGTTCTGCTGCCAGGGGATCCGCTGCGGGCTAAATATATTGCCGAAAATTTCCTGACCAACGTTAAACAGGTCAACAGCGTGCGCAACGCGTTTGGCTACACAGGCGAATACAAGGGCCATCGCATCTCGGTTCAAGGATCGGGGATGGGAATTCCTTCCATGTCGATCTATATCAATGAACTGGTACGTTTTTATGGCGTCAAGACGATTATCCGGGTCGGATCCTGTGGTGGGATGGCTCCCGGCGTCAAGCTGCGTGATGTCTGCCTGGCTTCGGGTTCGTCAACTGATTCGGCAGTCGTTGCCAACTCGTTTGCAGCTGGCGTTCACTTTGCCCCGTTAGCTGATTTTAAGCTGCTTGACACGGCTTATCACGTGGCTAAGAACATGGGGATTGAGCCTAAGGTTGGCGATATCTTTGCTGCCGACCGTTTCTACAATGATGATATTGATATGAAGAAGCTGGCTGATTATGGCGTGATCGGTACAGAAATGGAATCAGCAGGACTGTATCTGCTGGCAGCCAAACTGCATTTTAGAGCGCTCTCGGTTTTGACGGTCAGTGATCTGCTGTTTGGCAGTCAAGAAAAAACAACGGCCGCTGAACGTGAAAAGACCTTTAACGACATGATCAAAATCAGTCTGGAAACGGCAATTGCCCAAGCTGATTGAGATACGATCGATTACTAAAAAAGACGGTCCGTTACTGACGGGCCGTCTTTTCTTTAGTAAAATTGATATAAACAGCACAAAATCAGAAAGTGGATGGGAATAATGATTGATGAAACTGATAAGCGGGCTTTAAGCGTTAAAGTCGCGCAGCTCTATTATCAAAATGACTGGCGGCAGAGTAGAATCGCAGCCGAGTTGAATCTTTCACGGCCCACGGTATCAAGATTGCTGCAATACGCACGGGAAAGCGGGATTGTCCAGATTAAGATCAGCAATCCGTTGGTTTCGACTCAGCAGCTGGCCGCGGAGCTAAAGGACTATTATCATTTAGACCAAGTCATTGTTGTACCTTCAGAGATGACAGCCAGTGGCGAGCTGTTGGAACTGGTTGGCGCGGCTGCTGCCGAATACATCGAGACAATCGTTAAGGATGATGACACAATTGGGCTGGCCTGGGGAAAAACGATCCATGCCATTGCCCAGCATCTATCACCTGAAGACGTGCATGGGGTCACGGTGGTTCAGTTAAAGGGCAGCGTTGCCAATACCAAGCAGAAAAACTATGCCTTTGAAAGCGTCAATGCTTTTGCCAGTGCTTTTCACACGCTGCCACAGTATCTGCCGCTGCCAGTTATTTTTGATCACCAAGAAACTAAAGAGCTGGTTGAGCAGGATACGCATATCAAATACATCATGGATCTTGGTCGACAAGCCGATATCGCGGTCTTTACGGTCGGAACGGTACGAGATTCGGCACTGCTGTTTCATTTAGGGTACTTCAGTCAAGCTGAGCAGGAGTATCTGCAGCAGCATGCGGTTGGTGACGTTTTTTCGCGTTTTATCGATCAAAATGGCAGCATTGTAGCACCACAGATCAATCAGCGGACGATCGGTATTGACCTGGAACAGCTGAAAAAAATTCCGCAGCGTGTGATGGTAATTGCCAATCCAGCTAAGACGCAGGCCGCCGCGGGAGCACTGAAAGCGGGCTATGCCAACGTTTTGGTAATTGATCAGGGCAGTGCTGCCGGCTTGGTTAAGAAACTGCGTGAAAAAGGTGCCAACTGATGCTGGAACGTTTTTTGGAAGATGATGTTGTGGTGAGCGTTCATCTGCTGACCTTGCTGTTTGATCGTTCAGGGCTAACGCTGCATCATCTGGCAGAGCTGACCAGAATTCCCGAGCCCCGGCTTAGAAAGGAACTGAATACATTAAATCAAGAACTGCAGCCGAAAGCATGCATTCAGATCAATGATGCGGTTGTCTCGCTTTCTTTAACCAGTCCGGGTCAGCTGTTTGAGCTAAAAAAGCAGCTCTACCAAAAGTCTGAGGTACTGCAGGTGATGGCCTATCTGCTCAATCACCGGGGACGCTCGGTGACGACGTTTTGTCAGGAGCACTACTTTTCTGAGCCGACTTTTTACCGGCTGCAGCGGCAATGCAAAAATTTTTTGCAGACGGTTGGCCTGACGATTCGACGCGGTCAGATCTGCGGTCAAGAATATCGCAAGCGCTACTTGATTGCGGCATTAAGCTGTCATTATGGCATTGACTGCGTGGATTTCGGTTCAGTCAGTCAGCAGATCGTAAAAAATTTCGTCATTGCAGCCAACCCCGGCGTAAAACCGTTGCTGGACAAGATGCCGCAAGCATTTGCCATGTTTGATCATCTAATTGCTTTGACCTGGCTGCGGCATGACCAGTCTTTGGAATTGCCAACCGATAATTTCTGGCGGGCGGTCTGTCGAGAAAAGGCGCATCAGCAATTGGAACGCATGGTTGATGAATATCTGCAGCCGCAATTGTCATTTGAACTGACGCCGCTTGATCATGACTATTTATACCTGGTCTATCTAACGGTTGCCAACGAGCTGTTTCGTGATGATGCCTGGAGCCTGCAGCGAGCAACGTTTCGCGAGATCCTGCAGCAGCTTCCGGAGATTCGACAGCTGACGGATGCTTTTGCCGCGTTATGGGGAGAGCCGCTGATCAAAACGGCAGCCTTTAAAGAAACGGTTAATGGATTTGGCCTGCACTTTATGGGCGGTCTGCAGAATCTGGTAATTGAACGTCAGCTGGACTATCAAACGGAAAACAAGTCGCAGAGATTGACCGATCAGCTGGTGAAAATGATCGTTATGAGGTGGTGCCGGCAAAATCATTGGTCAGATCTGGTTGATGATAATCAGGTCAAGTATTTTTCGCGACAGTTGCTGCCACTGATTGAAGAACAGCTTCCTGCCACGCCGTTATATATCTTTACCAAGTCGCGGGCTGATTATGAAGTAGTGGCTCAAATGGTGCGTCAAGAATTTGGCAATCGCCTTCAAATCAGCAGCTGCAGTTATTTTAGCGCCGAGCAACTTAAGCAGATCAATCAAGTACCGCAAAGCATGATTTTAGCTGACCATGAATTTTGGGAGCTTTTGGCTGATACCAATTCAAACAACCAGCGTTTCTTAATTACCTTGGATAATCCTTTTCTAGGAATCAAACGCTTGCAGACTAGTCTGTATCGGCTGCGCACGACTGCTTATGCAGAAAACCTTACGGAGAAACTATCAATTTTACATGCTCAAGAGGGTTAGATTTTGATAGGAGCAAAACGTTTTTAACCGCTATACTTTAATTGTCATTCAGGGGGGAACCCAAAGATGACTGCTGATTATGTCCGGGTACATTAGAAAAGCAAAGATAAATAGTTGATAATTTGTCAGATCAAGTATGCTGCATCACGAAAAATCGCTTAGTGCACGATGTTTTCGGCGGGACCCCATTCAACCGCTGATGCAGATGCTGACTCCATTAATAGCGATAGACGCATTAAATAATGTTAAGCTTCAATACGACAAATCATTGTTTGGTCAAGATAGTGTGCAGCTTGGCTGAGTAAGTGGTTGTCGTGCCAAATGATAAATCTAGATCATCAATGCGATGCCCATCCACTCCGCCATTGATGTTTCCAATCTCAGTAAAAATTGATTGCTTTGACCGCAGTTTATAGTGCAATTTACATCAAAAGATTCCAATTAAATCATAATCGGCAGTTATGAATGACAATCGGCCATGCATCATGTTCAGATAGATGGTGCAAAAAAAGGCTGTTGGAGAAATCCAACAGCCTTTTGTGTTGCTTAATTGTCAATGCGCTTTAGTTTCAGCAGCGTACCAGTACTGGCATCTGCCAAGAATTCGTAGCTGACCAGCTGATCGTCTTCAAAGCGCCGGATGCCACCGCGATATACCAAAGTTCGCACGGCAAACTGACGATAAGGAATCGGCTGATGATCAATCCAGCTGCCCTCAACTGTGCCTTCGCGTTTAAAATCATTGGTAATCATTTTTAAGATCGTGTTTGCGGAACGCCGTCGGTTGCCCACCAGCTTGCCGGCAAAGAAGCCCGCAATACCGGAAGCACCTAAGGTAAGCGGGATCATCCATGGGCTAAGTGAACCATTTGAATCATTCATTTCAATCGCTTCTTTCGTTTAGCCTATGCCATATTTTGACCCAAAGTAGATTGGATGTAACAATTTTAACACAAAGGCAGATCATTATGCATTGTCTTTCAACTTGTAGTAGACTATCCTTACATAAAATAAGTAAAAGGATGGTGTTCTGTGATGGAAGCTTTGCCTAAAGTTAATACTGAACAGCTGCAAAAATATTTGAAAGGGCAGGTCGTCTTGATGTTTACTGCTGACTGGTGCCCTGACTGCCAATTTATCAAGCCTGCCATGCCAGAAGTCGAAAAGGATTTTGCCGATTTTAAGTTTTATGCCGTTGATCGTGATGAAAATCTGGATTTGGCAACCGAACTAAACGTCATGGGCATTCCAAGCTTTATTGCCTACCGTGATGGTCAAGAAATTGGCCGGTTCGTCAACAAAGACCGCAAGACCAAGCAGCAGGTCGAGGATTTCTTGAGTAATTTAAAATAAGCAAAAATGGCGGCCGGCAAGTCGCCATTTTTTGATGGACTGGGGTCATGAGCACGGGTTGTGTGGTACAATTTAGTCTGGTTGTCAAAAGTTTTTGACGAAGCGAAAAAGAATTTTTAGCACCGTTGCAAAGCGATGCCAAGGGAAGGATTTTTGATGTTAATTTCAAGCTATAACCCAAATGAGATGGGTGATGTTTTGGTAGTCGTAACTGGTCAGGCCGCTGATCAAAACGTCAAGCAAAATCAAGGCGTAGTTCAGATCGTCAGTGCTCAGGATGGCAGTCTGCTGGGCTACAATTTTCTGAAAGCCAGTGAGGTATTGCCAGAACTCAAGGAGCAAAACGGTCAGGTCTTTTTGAGCGAGGATCAGGTCGAAAAGCTGAATGAAAAGATTCAAGCAGCTGGTTTTGATGAAAAATTAACGGCTGATGAAACGCCAAAGTTTGTTATCGGCTATGTTGAATCCATGACCAAGCATCCAAAATCGGATCATCTGCACATTACGCAAGTTGACTTGGGCGATCAGAAGGTCCAGATTGTCTGCGGCTCGCCTAACATTGCCGAACACGTTAAGGTCGTTGTTGCCAAGGTTGGCGCCATGATGCCAAGCGGTCAGATTATCTGGCCAGGTGCATTGGTTGGCGTGCCAAGTAATGGGATGATCTGTGCAGCTCGTGAACTGAACTTGAAAAATGCTCCGCAAAAGCCTGGCTGTTTGATTCTGCCTGATGATTTTGGTCAAGCTGGCGATGCTTTTGACTTTGCGCGCGGCAATCAGCTGTTTGCCTAGTTGGTGGCAAGGAAAGGAAAAACGGCATTATGGAAAAGAATTATTATTTTGTAGGCATCAAGGGAACCGGGATGGCTGCTTTGGCACGCGTGCTGCATGATCGCGGCTGCCATGTTGAAGGCTCAGATATTGAAAAAGAAACCTTTACGCAGGCACCATTGGAACAAGCCGGCATTCAGATTCACGATTTTGATCCAGCCAACATCAAGCCAGGGATGACGATCGTGCAAGGAAACGCCTTTAGCGATGACCAGCCAGAAATCGTGCGGGCCAAGGAACTGGGCGACAAGGTTCAAAGCTATCCCGCCACGGTTGAAGAATTAGTTGAGCAGTATACCAGCATTGGCGTTGCCGGAGCCCATGGCAAGACCAGTACGACGGCGCTGCTTTCCCATGTCTTAAGCTCAGTTGCGCCAACGACGTACCTGATCGGAGACGGTGAAGGGGTTGGCACGCCTGACTCGCGGTTCTTTGTCTTTGAAGCTGACGAATACCGGGATCACTTCTTGGCCTATCATCCAGACTATGCCATCATGACCAATATTGACTTTGATCATCCCGATTTCTTTAAGGATATTGATGACGTGCGCGACTCGTTTGAAACGTATGGCAAACAGGTCAAAAAAGCCGTCTTTGCCTGGGGTGATGATGAAAATCTGCGCAAGCTGCAGTTGGATGTACCGATCTATTACTACGGCACTAGTGAAAAAGACGATTTCCGTGCGGTTAATATTCAACGGACGCCGCAAGGATCCACTTTTGAAGCCTGGTTTAAAGATGAGAAGCTGGGCGAGTTTGAAATTCATCTTTATGGTGAGCACAGCGTCTTGAACAGTCTGGCCGTAATTGCGGTTGCCTACATGGAAAAAGTTGACCTGACTGACATTGCTAACGGGCTGGCCAGCTTTTCCGGCGTTAAGCGGCGGTTTGCCGAAAGTCAGGTTGGCGATATGACGCTGATTGATGACTATGCTCATCATCCAAGCGAAATCAAGGCGACGATTGATGCAGCACGGCAAAAATATCCTGATAAACAGGTGCTGGCCGTCTTCCAGCCGCATACCTACAGCCGTCTGCAGGCCTATCTTAAAGAGTTTGGTCAGTCTTTGAGCGCCGCTGACAAGACGTTTGTCACGCCAATCTTTGGCTCGATTCGTGAAAATGCCGGTCATGTCTCCAGCCAGGATCTGGAAGACTTGATTCCACAAAGCGAGGGCATTGACATGGACTCCATGGACAAGCTTTTAGCGTATCATGATGCCGTTGTTGTCTTCATGGGAGCCGGCGACATTGAAAAATACGAGGACAAGTATAAGAGTTTGTTAGCAAATGATTAAATCACTTGTCGAAAATGGTGGCATTTGCTACCATTTTTTATATAAAAGACAATATTGGTCAAATTAGTTTGACTGCTTAATTCAATTGAAAGAAGGGGAGTTTATGTTCAACTCTACACCAGAGCCCGAGCAAAGAAGACGCGTCGTCAATGCAGCCGGCTTAAATGGCTTTTTGACCAAGATGTACGGCTTTGTCGGCCTGTCGGTTTTTGTTTCGGCCATCAGTTCGTTTTTGGTAATGACGACTTTTAGAACCGCCGTGTTTGGCTACTTTTCTCAGCACACGGGGATGATGTGGCTGCTGTTGCTGCTGCCAATTGCCCTGTCAATGGGAATCAGTGCTAGTGCCACGCGCAATCCAACTGGCAGCTTTATCATGCTGATGGTCCTGTCGATTATGTATGGAGTCGAGTTTGCCCTGCTGGCTGGTTTCTATACTGGTGCTGATATTACGGCAGCCTTTGTTTCGTCGGCAACGATCTTTGTGGTAATGGCACTGTATGGGACGGTTACCAAACGCTCACTGGATCGCTTTGGGGCTCATGCTACGGCGGCCTTGATTGCTTTGATTCTGGCCTCTTTGATCAACATGTTCTTAAACAGTCCGGCCATTACCTACATCTTTTCCTACATTGCCGTAATCATCTTCGTAATTTTGACGGCTTACGATACGCAAAAGATGAAAAACATCTACCTTAACTACCAAGATCAGGTTTCCGTTACCGGTCTGGCAATTATGGGAGCCTTGCAGCTGTATCTGGACTTTATCAACCTGTTCATCCAGCTGCTGCAGATTTTCGGCATGGGCAGCGATCGTCGCGATTAGCTAATTAAATAAAATTTAGATTGGCTCTGCATCCTTAAATGGTGCGGAGCTTTATTTTTTATTGAAACAGATATGGTTCCTAAAAATGCCAGGGGTGGTGAAAGTCTGTTACAATCAAGAAAGAAAATAAAAGAACGAGGTAGTTTAAATGGCAGAAAAAATGTTGTTGATTGATGGCAATAGCATTGCATTTCGGGCTTTTTTTGCAATGCATAATCAAATCGACAAATTTACCAACCAAAACGGTCTTCATACTGCGGCAATCTATGGCTTTAAGTTGATGCTGGATCACGTGCTGGCAAACTATCAGCCGGATAAGGCTCTGGTAGCGTTTGATGCTGGCAAGCAGACTTTTCGAACGGAAATGTATGCTGACTACAAGGGTGGTCGGGCCAAAACGCCAACTGAGCTGACTGAACAGCTGCCATATCTGCACGAGATGATGCATGCCTGTGGGATCAAGACCTATCAATTAGCCAACTATGAAGCCGACGACATTATCGGTACCCTGGCCAGACTCGGCGATCAGGCTGGTGATGAGACCCTGATCGTAACTGGCGACCGGGATCTGACACAGCTGGTAACTGATAACACGACGGTTGCCGTAACGATTAAAGGCGTGACGCAGACCGAAATGTACACGCCGGCTCATTTTCAAGAAAAATTCGGCGTGACGCCAACTCAGTTTATCGATATGAAGGCGCTGATGGGTGACAGTTCCGACAATTATCCAGGGGTCACGGGCATCGGCGAAAAAACCGCGCAGAAGCTGATTCAAGAATATGGCTCGCTGGATGGGCTTTACGAAAATATTGATCAGATGCGCAAGTCAAAGCGGAAAGAAAATCTGGTCAATGAAGAAAAAATTGCCCGTGAATGTAAGGATCTGGCCACGATACGCCGTGATGCTCCACTGACGATCGGTCTGGATGATTTGAAGTATCAAGGCGTGCAGACCGAAGAACTGATCAAGTTTTATCAAGAAATGAACTTTAAGTCGTTTCTAAGCAAGATGAACGTTGCGCCAAGTACTGAAGAAGCCACGGATGTAAAAAAAATCGCATATACTGAACTGACGGCTGACAATCTGGATCTTTTAGCAGATTTAGATCATCACGTAACCTTCCAGCTGGAAATGCCGAATGAAAATTATCATCTTTCAACGTTTGCCGGCTTTGTAATCGGGGATGGTCAAAAATGGCTCGTCAGTCGTGACGAAAGTCTGCTGCAGACCGCGCCAGTCAAAAAGATTTTAACCAGCGATCAATATACGAAAGACGTTTTTGATGCCAAAGCACAGATCGTCGGCCTCCACCGATTGGGAATCGAGCTGAACTATGTGGCGTTTGATCTGCTGCTGGCTTCTTATCTGGTTGATCCGAGCGATAACAGCAATGATCTTGGCGAGCTGGCCCATGCCCATGACTATTATGACGTCAAAAGCGATGAAGAGGTTTATGGCAAGGGCGTCAAACGAGCAATTCCAACTGACGATCAGGTTTTCTTTACTCATTTAGCGCAAAAAGCCCGGGCCATTCACGAGCTGCGCGCCCCAGTCTATGACCAGCTTAAGGAACATGAGCAGATGCCGCTTTATGAAGACATCGAGCTGCCTTTAACCTATGTCTTGGCTAAAATGGAGATTGCTGGTATCAAGGTCAACGCACAGACGCTTAAAGAGATGGGCAGCAAGTTAAAGGAGCGCTTAGCCGAAATCGAGCAGGTTATCTATCAAGAAGCGGGTACGGAGTTTAACATTAACTCCACCAAACAGCTGGGCGAGATTTTATTTGACAAGATGAAACTGCCGGTTATTAAAAAGACGCGTACTGGGTATTCCACGGCTGTTGCGGTTTTAGAAAAGCTGCAGGGTTATTCGCCAATTATTGGTCATATCTTGGAGTATCGGCAGATCGCCAAGCTGCAGTCGACTTATATCGAAGGACTGCTGAAAGTTATTCACAGCAGCGACCAAAAGATCCATACCCGCTATCTGCAGACGCTGACGGCAACCGGCCGCCTGTCTTCAGTTGATCCGAACCTGCAGAATATTCCGGTGCGCTTGGAAGAAGGTCGTCAGATTCGGCGGGCGTTCGTGCCAAGCGAGCCTGGCTGGAAGATTTTCTCTTCTGACTACTCACAGATTGAGCTGCGGGTCTTGGCTCATATTACCGGCGACAAGAACCTGCAGCAGGATTTTATTGATGGCAAGGATATTCACGAAAGTACGGCACGACGTATTTTCCATCTGCTGCCGGGCGAAGCGGTTACGCCTGATATGCGTCGTCATGCCAAAGCGGTCAATTTCGGGATCGTTTACGGCATCAGCGACTATGGCCTCTCACAAAGTATTCACGTTACGCGCAAGCAGGCCCATGAATTTATCGAAAGCTACTTTGAGGAATTTCCTGGCGTCAAGAAATACGTCACGGAAATCGTCAAATCGGCTCACGAAAAAGGCTATGTCGAAACGCTGACGCATCGGCGGCGCTATTTGGATGATATCCATTCCAAGAATTTTGCCAAGCGCTCATTTGCCGAACGAACCGCGATGAACACGCCAATTCAAGGCAGCGCGGCCGACATCATCAAGATTGCCATGATCAATATGGACAAGATGCTGCGGGCTCATAATCTTAAAGCACGGATGCTTTTACAGATTCATGACGAACTGGTCTTTGAGGCGCCGGCTGCAGAGATTCCGACTTTGGAAAAACTGGTGCCGCAGGTCATGGATTCGGCCTTCAAGCTGGACGTGCCGCTAAAGGTTGAAAGCAAGTATGGCGACACCTGGTACGATCTGAAAAAATAAATAAAGCTTTAGGCCGTGGCAGTCAAGGCTAGCCGCGGCTTTTGCTTTGGAATGCGTTTTGAGCAAAAAATTGGTTGAAAACTGAAAATCAACTATAATCGATAATGATTCTAAAAGAAACGAGGACGATCAAATGCCAGAGATGCCAGAAGTAGAGACCGTACGCCGAGGGTTGATGAATATTGCCGCAGGTCGTAAGATTCAAGGGATTGACGTTTACTATGGGAAAACGATTGAAAACGACATCGAGGAGTTTCGGCAAGCCTTGATTGGTCAGACGATTGAACGGATTGATCGGCGGGGCAAGTATTTGCTGTTTCGCTTTACCAATAATCTGACCATGGTTTCGCATTTGCGGATGGAAGGTAGCTATTATCGCCAGCTCAATGATGGTCCAATCGACAAGCATACGCATGTAGTTTTCCATTTTACGGATGGTACGGAGCTTTGCTATCGCGATACGCGCAAGTTTGGCCGCATGCGCTTGGTTAAAACCGGTGAAGAGATGCAGGTCGGCGGCTTAAAAACTATGGGACCGGAACCAACCACCAAAGACTTTAAGGTTGACTATTTTAAACGAATCTTGAAAAAGAGCCGCAGCAAAATCAAGCCGTTCTTACTAAATCAAGATCACGTTGCCGGGCTGGGTAATATTTATTGCGACGAGGTTCTTTGGCAGAGCCGCATCAATCCCGAACAGCCGGCTAATACGCTGACTGACGAGCAGATTCAGATTCTGCATGACAACATCATCAAAGAAATTGCCAAAGCGACTAAATACAAGGGAACGACCGTGCATACGTTTATGAATGCCTTTGGCGAAGCCGGCGCCTTTCAAAATCAACTGGAAGTTTATGGCCGCGGCGGCGAGAAATGCGAACGGTGCGGTCATAAACTGGTTAAGATCAAGGTAGCGCAGCGAGGCACGACTTTTTGTCCGCGTTGTCAGGCTTGGGCAGGTGATCAGAAATGACCAAGGTGATCGGTCTGACGGGCGGGATTGCAAGCGGCAAGTCAACCATCAGCAATATCTTTAAAGAAGTCGGTTGGCCGGTAATTGATGCTGATCAGACAGCCCGTCAAGTCGTCATGCCTGGCAGTCTTGGCCTAGCGCAGATCGTAAGCCGTTTTGGCAGCCAGGTGCTTCAGCCTGATGGCACGCTTGATCGTGCAGCGCTGGGCAGCATGGTCTTTGATGATCCCCAAAACCTCAGCGATCTGGATCAAATCGAGCATCCTCTGATTATGGCTGCGATTGATAAACAGCTGGCTGGCTTTAAAAAACAAGGGCTGCCCGTGGTGGTTTTAGATGTGCCATTGCTGTTTGAAACCGGGATGGATCAGGAATGTGATCTGACCGTTTTGGCAGTCGTTGATCGCAAAACGCAGCTTGAGCGGTTGATGAAACGAGATCATTGCAGTAAAGCCGCTGCTTTGAAAAGAATCAATGCTCAGATGCCTTTGGAAGAAAAAATGCGGCGTGCCGATGTGACGATCGACAATAACGGTTCACTTGCACAAACGCGACTTCAAGTGGCAAAACTGGTTGAACGAGTAAGTCAGCAAAAATGATCGTAAGTGTGATAAGATAAATGCATAACCTATTGACAGGAGGAATTCGGTATGCAATGTCCACACTGCCATCATAACGGATCACGCGTGGTTGACAGTCGTCCCAGTGAAGATGGTATCTGTATTCGTCGCCGCCGCGAATGTGCAACCTGTGGCTTTCGCTTTACTACTTTTGAGCGCTATGAGGAAACGCCGCTGTTGGTAATCAAAAAAGATGGCACGCGGCAGGAATTCAATCGCCAAAAAGTCTTAAACGGGTTGGTCCGCTCGGCTGAAAAGCGTCCCGTCAGCATGGAAAAACTTACCAGCATCGCCAATGATGTTGAAAGACGCGTCCGCTCACGTGGAGAAAATGAGGTTTCCAGTCAAGTGATCGGCGAATACGTTATGAATGCGCTCAAAGACGTTGATGAGATCTCCTACATTCGCTTTGCCAGCGTCTATCGGCAGTTTAAAGACGTCGACGCATTTATGAATGAGCTGGAGGCCATGATCAACCAGAATCATCAAAAGCATCAAGACTGATTAAGGAGGAGTCGTTATGGCTGAAGTGCAAGGGCGCTTGACGCCGCAAACCGGCTTTATCGTGGCCGCTGCGTCAGACTTTGTACGGTTTGACCAAGCGACTTTTATTGATTTTTACCAACCATTGCTAAGTCCCACCGCGCTGGGGCTTTTTTATGCTTTGCAAAGTCAGCTGGTCCCCGAACCAATGCTGGCCAAGCGCCAGGCTCACAGCATCATGCTGGATCGCTTGAATCTGGGAGTTGCTCAATTTGCTGAGGCCCGTAATAGTTTAGAGGGCGTTGAAATGCTGCAGACCTTTTATCAGCAAGATGAGATCGGCGGCGTCTATGTCTATGTTCTGCAGCCCACAATGACGCCTGAAGAATTTATTAATGATGACCTTTTAAGCGTTCGGCTGCTCCAACAGATTGGCGAGCAGCGGTTTGACGAACTGGTCGCCCGCTCAAGACGCTATCAGTTCGATACCAGCCGTATGCATAATCTGACCCATGACTACTTTGAGGTTTTTCGACCGGATCGTGCGGCCTGGGATGCTGAACGGCCAATTTTAAATAATGCCAGAGCGACGGCGGTTCCTAAAAGCCAGGCAATCCAAAAACTACCGTCTAACAGCTTTGACTTTAACTTTCTGCTTGATCAGCTGAGAAATCGCGGCATTGATCTGCAAAGCGTTAAAGAGCAGCGAAAACTGATCATCTCAGAAAGCGTCCTGTATAGTATTGATGAGAGCAGCATGGCCGGCCTGGTCTACGATGCAACGGATTTTAGAAGCGGTATTCTGCAGCCCCAGGCTCTGAAGCGCGGCATTGCAGCCCATTATGCCGGCACGCAGCGCAGGTCAGACGATCCAGCCCCGACAATTCCGGCTGCTGCTGAAGATCTAACCGACTTGGGCGAGGTTGAGCGCAGCTTGATTCAAATGGCACGCCAGTACGCACCTTATGACTACCTGGCTGGAATCAAGCAGTCAAGCGGCTCTGGCTATGTCTCGCCAAATGAGCGCAACACCCTGACGCGTCTGGTTGAGCAGGGACAGCTGCCTGGCGAGGTTGTCAACATACTGATCTATCATATAATCGTCCAAAAAGAAAATACTACCTTAAAGGCCAGCCTGGCAGATGGGATCGCCAATGCCTGGATCAAGGCGGGAGTAAAGACGGCAGCTGACGCCATTCGTGAAATCAAGAATCATAAAAAGGACAATGATAGGCAGGTTTCATCAAAGTCCAAGCGCCGCTATTACTCAACTGGCCGCAACAATATCAACGAAGAACTGCCGGAATGGGCAAAACATCCAGAAAAAGTTAAAAATAAAAAGCCATCTGCTGAAAAACTTGCTAAGATTGACCAAATGCTGGCTGAACTTGATCAGCAAAAAAACAGTTCAGATAAAAAACAATGATTGGAGGGATTGCCAATGCGTCCTATCATAGAAACCATTAACTCAATTATCGGCGGGCAAAGCGGCTCACCTCAGTATCAGGAACTGATTAAAAAGGCCTACCAAGATCCTGAGGTGCAGAGCTTTTTGCGTCAGCACCGCGCTGAACTGACTGATGAGCAGATCAAGCGGGGCGGGTCAAAACTTTATGAGTTCTACCATGAAAAGATGCTGCTCCAAAATCATCAGACCAGCATTGCCCCAGGCTATACTCCTCAGCTGGTCGTCAGTGCTGGCCGAATCGACGTGGTTTATGTGCCGACTGCCCAGCTTAAGGCACAACAGCAGGCTGCCGAGTTAAGACAGCGCGTAACGACCGTGCGGATGCCTAAATTTATTCGTCAGGCCGATTTTAAACATGTAATTCGTGATAATGACGATCGCGTCAATGCTCTGCAGGCAGCGATGAGCTTTGTAGGGAGTTATCAACCAGGCCAGTTTCAACCCGGAATGTATCTCTCTGGAAACTTTGGGGTTGGTAAGACCTATTTATTGGGCGCCACTGCTAATGCTTTGGCTGAACGCGGTATTATCTCAACTATGGTGCATTTTCCAAGCTTTGCCGTTGAGATGAAAGGCGCAATCAAGGATGGTACGGTTGATGAACGGCGGGATGCCATCAAAAAAGCACCGATTTTGATGCTGGACGATATTGGTGCCGATTCAATGTCGGCATGGGTTCGTGATGATGTCTTGGGCGTAATTTTGGAATACCGAATGCAAGAAGAGCTGCCAACGTTTTTTAGTTCCAACTTTACCATGCAGCAACTGGAAGACCAGCATTTGGCCATTGATGCGCAAGGCGCGCGTGAGCCTTTGAAAGCCAAGCGGATCATGCAGCGGATTCGTTTCTTGTCGCGTGAGTATTATATTGAAGGCGAAAACATGCGGGCTGGGAATTAAATTGCTGCTTGACATTGTTAAAGTGGTTTAGTATATTAGTATCTGTTGAAAGAAAAAGCAGAAGCACCCGCTTCTCGCCTTGGTGACCAGAGTTGCCGGGCTGACGAGTTTAAATGACCGTTGACATTCCTTTGTCAATGGAGTTTAGCGGGGTGCAGTATGCATTCCGCTTTTTTTGCTTGATCTTTCTGCTAGTAAAATTGGAGGTGTGTTGCCATAGCTCAAGGAATGATTGTCAATGACGGTATTCGTGCACGGGAAGTTCGTCTGATCGACCAAAATGGTGAACAACTGGGCATCAAGTCCAAACGTGAAGCTTTGCAGCTGGCTGAGGAGGCCGGTCTTGATCTGGTGCTGGTTGCGCCCAAGGCCCGTCCTGCAGTCGCACGGATTATGGACTACGGGAAGTACCGTTTTGAGATGCAAAAGAAAGAACGGGAAGCCCGCAAGAATCAAAAGACGGTCACGGTTAAGGAAATCCGCCTGAGTCCTTCGATCGATACCAACGACTTCAACGTTAAGCTGAAGCGTGTACGGACGTTTATCGAAAAGGGCGACAAGGTGCGAGTTTCAATTCGTTTCCGTGGTCGGGCAATTACCCATAAGGATATCGGACGTGACATGATTGAAAAGATGGCCGAAGAAACTAAGGACATCGCAACGGTTGTGCAACGGCCAAAGATGGAAGGGCGCAGCATGTTCTTAACGCTGGCCCCTGCTGCTGATAAGGCAAAAAAATAATTATTAAGAAGGTAGGAAATAGTTATGCCAAAGATGAAGACTAATCGCGCTGCTGCTAAGCGTTTCAAGCGTACTGCCAAGGGTGGCTTCAAGAGTGCCCAAGCTTTCACCAGCCACCGTTTCCACGGTAAGACGAAGAAGCAACGTCGTCAACTGCGTGGCCTTTCCATGATGGACAAGTCCAACGTAAAACGTTACAAGAAGATGCTTCCTGCCAAGTAATCAGGGCATTTTACGATTAAATAATTTTTAAACAATCTAGGAGGATACCACTATGCGAGTTAAGGGTGGAACTGTTACGCGCGCACGTCGTAAGCGCATCATGAAGTTGGCTAAGGGTTACACTGGTTCCAAGCACCGTCTGTTCAAGACTGCTAAGGACCAAGTTATGAAGAGCGGTCTGTACGCATTCCGTGACCGCAAGGCTAACAAGCGCAACTTCCGTGAATTGTGGATTGCCCGGATTAACGCGGGTGCCCGTCAAAACGGTATCAGCTACAGCAAGCTGATGCATGGTTTGAAGCTGGCTAACATCGACATGAACCGTAAGATGCTGGCTGACTTGGCTGTTAACGACGCTGAAGCCTTTAAGGCCGTAGTTGACGAAGCTAAGAAGGCCCTCAACTAATTTGCGTTTAATACATTGATAAGGTTGGAGCAGTTAATGTTCTGACCTTATTTTTTTACCGCTGCCTTTGGATGGCACGTTAATTGAACCCTTACCGGTTAGTCGGTATAATTAAAATTAGAAATTTTTTACGAGGTGGAAAATGCTCGAAATGTTTAAACCGACTTGGATGGTTGAACGCGCTTATGAGATCTCACCAGCGGCTCTCAAGCGTCAAGGTATCCGAGCCGTCTTCAGTGATTTGGACAATACGTTGATTGCCTGGAACAATCCAAACGGGACGCCTGAACTGCGGGCCTGGATGGAGGAACTGCATCAGGCAGGAATTCCATTGATCGTTGTCTCTAATAACAGTCGGGCGCGAATCGGCAAGGCGGTTCAAAAGCTGGATCTGCCATACGTTGCGCGGTCGCTTAAGCCGCTTAGCTTTGGCATTACAAGGGCACGTAAGAAGCTGGGCCTGGCAACGTCTGAGGTCGTAATGGTTGGTGATCAGCTGCTGACCGACGTGGCTGCTGCCAATCATGCTCATATTCGCAGTATCTTGGTTAAGCCGCTGATTGAAACCGATAAGTGGGTGACGCGGCCAAATCGTTTTATGGAAAAATTCGTTATGCAGGATTTGCAAAAACAGTATCCAGATATGGACTGGCAGGAGGAACTTAAATAGATGACAGAAATGCATGATGAAGAATTGCGCTGCATTGGCTGTGGCGCGATAATTCAGACAACGGATCCGGATGGCTTGGGATATACGCCCAATTCAGCACTGAAAAAAGGACTGGAAACAGGTGAGCTTTACTGTCAGCGCTGCTTTAGACTGCGTCATTACAATGAGATCGCGCCAGTCTCTTTGACTGATGATGATTTTTTACGCCTGTTAAATCATATTCGTGATGCACACGCCCTAATCGTTTATGTCGTGGATATCTTTGACTTTAATGGCAGTCTGATTCCGGGACTGCACCGCTTTGTGGGGAATGACAATCCGGTCTTGCTGGTTGGCAATAAAGAAGACGTACTGCCTCGTTCGCTGCGGCGGCGTAAATTGACGGATTGGCTGCGGCAACAGGCTAATCTGGCTGGTTTGCGGCCAATCGATACGCTGCTTGTCTCGGCCAAAAAGAACCATCAGATTGATCAGCTGCTGGCTGAGATTGAAAAGCATCGTGCCGATCGCGACGTCTATGTCGTTGGGGTAACCAACGTCGGCAAGTCGACCTTGATCAATGCCATCATCAAGCAGCAGACGGGAGTTCAAGACCTGATCACGACTTCGCGTTTTCCTGGCACGACGCTGGATAAGATTGAGATTCCGCTGGATGATGGTCATAAGCTGGTTGACACGCCAGGGATCATTCATCAAGAACAAATGGCGCATGTCTTATCGGCTAAGGACCTGAAAATCGTGGCCCCACAAAAGGAAATCAAGCCAAGGACCTTCCAGCTTAATGATTCACAGACGATCTTTTTAGGCGGCGTGGCACGTTTTGATTACGTCAAGGGACCGCATGCCGGCATCGTAGCCTATTTTGAAAACAGTCTGCCACTGCACCGAACCAAACTGGCCAATGCAGATGAATTTTATGAAAAACACTGTGGCGATTTACTGACGCCGCCAACCAGTGATGAAATGGCAGACTTTCCGCCGCTTGAACGGCATGAGTTTGCCATTAAGGAAAAAAGCGATCTGGTCTTTGAGGGCTTGGGCTGGATCACGGTACCGGCTGGCACGACGGTAGCCGGCTGGGCGCCTAAAGGAGTCGATGTCTTGGTACGTCGCGCAATGATCTGATTTAATTACAGAAAGGAAAATAATCTATGAATCTTCGCGGAAAGCAGAAGCGTTTTTTGCGTGCACAGGCTAACCATCTCCAGCCATTGTTTGCAGTCGGTAAGAATGGTCTAACCCAGGCTTGGCTCGCGCAATTGGATGGTGCTTTGGACAAGCGTGAGCTGATCAAGGTCAGCATTTTGCAGAATGCCGATGAAACGACTGGCGATGTCAAAGAGTTCATCGAACAAAACAGTGATATCCAGGTCGTCCAAGAGATCGGCCGGGTGCTGGTTTTGTTTAAGGTATCAAGCAATCCCAAGCTGCGGGAACTCTCACAGCGTGTTGAACGCATCTAGAAACGAGGTGTGATTCTTGCAGCAGGCTAAAGCAACGATCGCGATCCCTAAGCCGCAAGTTCAGCGTACCAGCTTTCAGCATCGCAAGCGAATCGGCATTTATGGCGGTACCTTTAATCCTGTGCATAATGCTCATTTACTGGCAGCGGATCAAGTTGGCAAAACGCTCCTATTGAACAAGGTGCTTTTCATGCCTGATATGATTCCACCGCATGTTGATCATAAAGAGGCCATTGATGCTGAAGACCGCGTCAATATGCTGCAGCTGGCAATTGAGGATAATCCTTTGTTTGGTATTGAAATGGCTGAAATTGAGCGAGGCGGCATCAGCTATACCTACGATACGATGAAATATCTGAAAGAAAAGCACCCCGATACCGATTATTACTTTATTATTGGTGGCGATATGGTGGACTATCTGCCAAAATGGCACGAGATCGATAAGTTGGTTAAATTGGTAAACTTTGTCGGTGTACGGCGTCCTGGAGCGCAAAATGACTCGCAGTATCCGGTGATCTGGGTTGATGTACCAGGCGTCGACTTCAGCTCAACCGATATTCGCGATCGGATCAAGCAGGGCCGTTCGATCCGCTATATGGTTCCCGATAAGGTTGCCGAATATATTAAGGAGCATCAGCTATATCATGAATGATGAATTGATTTATCAAGAGCATTTGATTCCAATGACGCGCCAAGAGCTGATTGAGCATCTGCGGGCCGCCTTGCGTGATAAGCGTTTTGAGCATGTGCTGCGTGTTGAGAAAACCGCAATTGAATTGGCAAAACAATATGGCGTTGATGTAGAAGCGGCCAGCATTGCCGGACTTTGTCATGATTATGCCAAGCAGCGTGCTGATGAGGACTTTATCAAGGTAATCAAAGCCAAGAAGCTGGATCCCGATCTATTAAACTATGGCAACGCGATCTGGCATGGTTTTGTCGGTGCTGAGATGGTTAAAGACGAACTGGGCGTGCATGATGAAGATATTTTGAACGCCATTCGCTTCCATACAACGGGGGCAGCCTATATGACCAAGCTGGCACAGATCATCTATATGGCAGATTATATTGAACCAGGTCGTGACTTTCCGGCCGTTAAAAAAGCACGCAAGCTTACCAGGCAGGATTTGGGAGCTGGCGTTGCCTATCAGACCAAGCATACGCTGCTTTACCTGATCAAAAACAACGCCCCGATTCATCCACAGACTCTGGCAACCTTTAATGCATGGGTGCCGCAATATGGAAAGGAAATTGATTAATGGACAGCAAAGAATTATTAAAAATGGCCGTACAGGCAGCTGATGGTCGGCGTGCCGAAGACATTACGGCCTTAAAAGTCGATGCGATTACGCCAATGGCTGATTATTTCGTTATTATGACCGGGGGATCCAATCGTCAGGTCCAAGCCATTGCCAACGCGATTATCGAAGCCGCGCATGAAAACGGCGTCGATATTAAGAGCGTCGAAGGCAAGCAGGAGGCACAGTGGGTCTTGATTGATCTTGGCGATGTGGTTGTACACGTCTTTCGTGAAGAAACGCGTCATTACTATAATCTGGAAAAGCTTTGGTCCGACGCGCCGCTGGTTGACTTGGGCGAATGGGTTAAAGAATAGTCATGATCTACGGAACGTTTGCCCAGCTGTACGATGAATTGTTTGAAAGCGATATGTATCAGCAATGGCGTGAATTTGTCGAGAGCCGGCTGCCAAAAAGCGCGCGAACGATTTTGGACGTTGCTGGGGGCGCGGGACGACTGGGCGTTTTATTGGCACAAGACGGCTATCAGGTCGTGGACTTTGACTTTTCAGAAGAGATGCTGAGTCTGGCCTTTAAGCATGCCCAAGAAGCGCAGGTGCCAATGACGCTGGTACAAGGCGATATGCGCGATCTGAACGGCTTGGAACAGTATGATGCGATTACCTGTTTTGCCGACTCGCTTTGCTATCTGGATGATTTTAACGATGTCCAGGCAACGCTCAAACAGATGGCGGCGCATTTAAAAGATGATGGCTGGCTGCTGTTTGACGTCATTACGCCGTATCAGACCGATGAAATCTACCCTGGCTATATGTACAACTATGAAGATTCTGATGAGCAGCGAGCGTTTTTATGGCGCAGCTATGCCGATGATAACGTTGAGCATGGCGTGATCCATGAATTAACCTTTTTTAACCGCCTGCCCGATGATCACTACCAGCGGCTGCATGAAACGCATTTTGAGCGAGCCTATGAGTTAAAGGAATGGCGAGAGGCGCTTTTAAAGGCTGGCTTTAATCAGATTGAGGTTAAAGCAGATTTTGGCAGTCAAGCGATTGACGAAAAAACAACGCGCTGGTTCTTTATTTGTCGAAAGCAGGTGGATTAATGCATGCCGTGGGGTTGGTAACCGAGTATAATCCTTTTCATAACGGTCATCGCTATCACCTTAGCCAAGCGCGGGAGCTAACCCATGCTGAGGTTGTCGTTGCCGTAATGAGTGGCAATTTTACGCAGCGCGGCGAACCAACGCTGCTTGATAAATGGCAGCGCGCACAGGCGGCACTGACCAACGGCGTCGACCTGGTCGTTGAACTGCCAATCTTTATGGCCGTACAGCCAGCCCATCGTTTTGCGGCCGGAGCCTTGGAACTGTTAGCAGCCTTAGGAGTTGATGACGTGGTCTTTGGCGCTGAACATCCAAAATGGGATTTTAAACAGCTGGTAGCCGCGGAGCAAAACTTTACGGCTAGCGGCTTTAGTCAGTACAACGCGACTTTTGCCACGCAGTTCAATGAACAGCTGAAAGATCAGACCGGTTTGTCATTGACTGACCCTAACGATATCCTGTCATTTGGCTATTATAAGGCACAGATCAATGAACGATTGCCGCTTCGTCTCCACCCGATTCAGCGGCGTGGCAGTCAGTATCATGATGAGCGCATTGAGGGAAAGATTGCCAGTGCCAGTGCGATTCGGCAGGCTGTTTTAGAGCATGGCGATTTTAAGCAGGCAGTTCCCGTCCAGACGGCCCAGCAGCTGCAAAAGCTTCAGCAAGTGCCAAGCTGGGACGCAATGTACCCGATGTTGCGCAATCAGCTGATTCAAGCCCCCGTCGAGCAGCTGGCCCAGATCTATCAGATGGCAGAAGGGCTGGAATACCGCATGAAAGACGCGGCTCAGCGTAATCTGAGCTTTGCTGGCTTTATGAAGGCGGTCAAAACAAAGCGCTATACTTATGCGCATCTGTTAAGAGTCTATCTGTATACGATCCTGCAGCTTACCGAGTCGCAGGTGAGTGATCATCTTAAACGGCCCTATCTGCATGTTTTGGGCTTTAATGAACGCGGCAGAGACTATCTGCATTCGATTAAGAAGCAGGTTGAATTACCACTTTTAACCAAGATTGATCAAAATCTGCGTGACGATCTGCTCAATCTTGACTATCGCGCAGGTAAGCTTTACCAGACTTTTACGCCGGTTGAGCAGGATTTAAAGCATGTGCCGGTGATTGTTAAGGGTGTCAAGGAATAAACATTGACAAGCAAACTTGGGACTAGTATAATAACGCTTGTTGCATTAGGAGGTTAGTACCGTGAAATGGACGTTGGCTGAACTTCATCGCTATCATGATGAGCCGCTGCATATTCAAAGTACTTTTGATCTAAACGCATCACTGACAGAACGGTTCCCTAATCAAGTCCTTAACTGTCAGCCTGTTGAGGTTGACGGCTACGTGGTCTATGATCAGGGTGATGCTACTTTAAGCGTCAACGTTAAGACAACGTTGACCGTACCATCCAGCCGTTCGCTGAAACCGGTCGAATTGCCATTGGATTTTGCTTTTGCCGAAACCTATGTCAATGATGAGACGCATGCTGGTCGCTATGAAGACGATGACTTGGTTTTCGTCTTGCCTGATCCGCATGATACGATTGATTTTGACAATGTTTTGGCGGAAAATATCATTGAGCAGATTCCAATGCAGGTATTGTCCGAAGATGAAAAAAACGGCTCGCAGATGCCAAATGGCAAGGGCTGGGAAGTCATTGCCGAGGACAATATCAATCAGGCACCGGATAAGGAACATGTTGATCCACGTTTCGCTAAGCTAAAAAACTTATTTCCTGATCAGGATAACCAAAATTAGCGAACGGTTAAAAACCACTAGTGGATAGATTATTTGAAGGAGGTGTCACACATGGCTGTACCAGCACGGAAGACATCCAAGACGCGTAAGCGCAATCGTCGTGGTCACATCAAGCTGACTGTGCCTGGCTTGGCTCCATGTCCAAACTGTGGTGAACTGCGCAAGTCACACATGGTTTGCCCAAGCTGTGGTTACTACAACGGCAAGCAAGCTGTTGAAAACAACTAATCACGTCGATTTTATTCGATTAAAGACCTTTCTCGAGGCGCCGGACCTGGGAAGGTCTTTTTTTATGTAAAGATTGTTAAAGATTGAAAAAATTTTAATTTTAACACAGTTTAATTAATCTCAAAGGTAGGGTAGATTAATTTTGTGTGATAAAATTGGTGTGGTTATTATGTGGGAGTAAGACCCACCAATTTAAACGAGGAGCGTTTTAATATGAGTCGGATTTTAATTATTGAAGATGAAGAAAACCTGGCACGATTCGTAGAACTAGAATTAAAGCATGAAGGATATGAAACCGATGTTGAGCTGGATGGCCGCGCCGGACTGGATGCTGCCTTAAATCAAGACTTTGACGTAATTCTGCTTGATTTGATGCTGCCAGAACTGAACGGGATTGAAGTTGCCCGTCGCGTGCGGGAAGTCAAGGACACGCCAATTATCATCATGACAGCGCGCGATTCAGTTATTGACCGGGTTTCTGGCCTGGATCATGGTGCCGATGACTATATCGTCAAGCCATTTGCCATCGAAGAGCTGCTGGCCCGCGTACGGGCACTGCTGCGTCGAATCAGCATTGAAGGCGGTAATGCCAAGAGTCATCAGACAACGGTTACGTATAAGGACCTGACGATTGAAAAGGAAAATCGCGTCGTTCGTCGTGGCGATGAGATCATCAACCTTACCAAGCGTGAATATGAACTGCTTTTAATCCTGATGGAAAACATCAATGTCGTCATGTCGCGTAAGGAACTGCTCAGCAAGGTCTGGGGATATGACTCCAAGGTTGAGACCAACGTTGTGGATGTCTATATCCGTTATCTGCGTAATAAGATCGACCGCCCTGGCGAAAAGAGCTACATTCAAACCGTGCGGGGTACTGGCTACGTAATTCGTTCCTAGTCGATAAAGAAGGGTCTTTATGAGCGAAAAGCAATCAAAATCATCTCGCTTCGTTTCGCTCAAGGTAAAGTGGGCCATTGGTACGGCCATCGGATCTTTAATCATTTCAATGATCGTGGTGATTTCGCTGTTCAGTGCCTTCACGCAAAACCTACTACAGCAAGAACGCAGCGAGCTTAATCATAATATGTCCGTCGTGGTGCGTCAGCTGGGGAATGCTGGCGAAAGTTCTCTGACCAAGGGCAAGGTGCGGTCGATTTTTGAGCATGAGACCAATCTCAGCAGCACGACCGAATTTTATCGTCAGCCTTTGGTTCAGGGCTTAAGCAATTCACGAGTGACGGTTACCGTGATGAACAGTAATGGGAAAAAGATTTTCCAAACTGCCAAGGCCACGCTGCCGCTTAAAACGTCCAAACAAGCTAAAACCGAAATGGTCAAAGGCGGCCATCATCAAATCATGGTTGGCCGCGAGCCGATCCTATCGCATGATGGTACGATCATTGGCTATGTTCAGGTCGAAAATGATCTCAAGCAGTACTATCAAGTCTTTAAACGCTTGATCTTGATTTCGGTGCTAGCCCTTTGTCTGGTCGTGATTGCCAGCGGCCTGCTGGGCTATTTCCTGTCTTATTACTGGCTGAGTCCATTAAACGATATTCATGATACCTTGACGGTGGTACGAGATGATCCAACCAGCGATGCGCGCGTGCCAAAAGACGTTACTGAACTAAATGACGAGCTGGGCGAATTATCGCGCATGTTTAATCAAATGCTTGATCAGACTCAGCGCTATATTGATCAGCAGACGCAATTTGTCAGTGACGTTTCACACGAGCTCAGAACGCCGGTTGCCATTATTCAAGGACACATGGAAATGCTGCAGCGCTGGGGCAAGGATGATCCCCAGGTATTGGATGAGTCAATTGCCGCTGCCTTAAAAGAAACGACACGGATGAACAGTCTGATCAAAGAAATGCTTGATCTGACCCGTGCCGAACAAGTTGACGTTAAGTTTCACGATGCCGTCACTGAGGTTAAAGACGTGGTTGAACAGGTCTTTAACAATTTCAAGATGCTGTACCCTGACTACGTTTTCCGTTTTGATGACGATCTGCATGAAGACGTTCCAGTACACATCTATCGTGATCATCTTGAACAGATTCTGATCATCTTGTTTGACAATGCCGTGAAATATTCTAAGGATCGCAAGGAAGTTCATCTCTCCTTATCGCGCAACCTGAATTCCGTTGAAATCGGCGTCCAGGACTTTGGCGAGGGGATTCCGCAAGAAGACGTGCTGCATGTCTTTGACCGCTTCTATCGTGTTGATAAGGCTCGCAGCCGCAAAAAAGGCGGCAACGGTCTCGGACTGGCAATTGCCAAGCGGCTGGTAGAAGGCTATCATGGTCATATTGCCGTTGAAAGTACGGTCGGCTCTGGATCGCTGTTTCGGATTACTTTACCGATCGTGAAGGAAAAACCGATTGAAAAAGACAAATAAGCGTAATATTCAATTACCGCAAACAAAATAAAAACCTCGTTTCAAATGCTGAAGCGAGGTTTTTATATTTAGGCTGATTTAGTCAGATTTGCTTTTCTCTGGGCGTCTTCCATCAGTTTGAGCCGGTGATCCTGCTGATGAACCAGGAAAAAGCCAACCAGCGTTATCAAAAGCTCCGTTACTGGTACGGCAGCCCAAACGCCATTAATGCCGAACAGCCAACCCATTAGGATGATGGCTGGCAGCAAGACAACGTAGCCTCTTAAAAGTGATAGTGAAAACGAAAGCGTAGCGCAGTTAATGGCGGTCAGGAAAATAATCATCAACAGATTGATCGCTGAAAATAAAGTGCTGGTAAAGTAGATCGGCATTCCCGCCATGGCATAGCGAGTCAGCTGCAGAGAATGATCATGATTGAACAGGGTAATGATCGGATGACGGAACGCAACCAGGGCGACAAATGCCAAAACTGCAATTGCCGCTGTAATCTTTATACCATGTCTTAAAGCCAGCCGGACGTTGCGAAAATGCCGAGTCCCATATTCGCGACTGGCCAGCGGCTGAACCCCTAAAGCGACCCCATTAGCGATTGCAACGGTGACGATGGCAATATTTGAGATCACGCCATAAGCTGCCACGGCGTAGTTGCCGCTGAGCTTTAGCAAAACCATGTTGAAAACATAGATTGAAACGCCGGTGCTCAATTCGTTTAAGCATGCTGAAACGCCAAGCTTGGCAGCCGTTTTAAGCGTTTTAAGCCTTGGCCAGACCCAATGCCATTCCAGCTGCCGATATGGAAAACGCTTATGAAAAGAAAGCACGATCAGACTGGTTGCTGGCGAAACGACTGCTGCCAAGGCGGCCCCTTCAATCTGAAGATGCAGGCCAAAAATAAAGAACCAGTCAAAGATGATAACGACAAAACTTTCAATCAGAGCAGCACGCATGGTTAAACCAGGGTGATTGTCATTGCGGACGAAATTAACGGTGATGTAGTTGGCCATGGTAACCGGCGCGTCAATTGACATCAGCCGCAGATACTTGATTGCCATGCCCATGGTCTGATCATTGGCCCCCAGAATCGTTGCCAGCGGCCGTGTAAACAGATTGATTAAAATAATGACTGCGGTCCCCAGCAAAACGGCAAAAATAACCAGTTCACTGTAGAGCGTCTTAACGCGTTCCGGATGGTCAATCTTGTTCAATGAAAAATAGGCAGCACCGCCCACGCCTAAAAGCAGGCCGGTACAGCTGAAAAGACTATAGATGGGCAGCGCCAGATTTAAGACGGTCAAGCCCATTGCTCCGGCAGCCATTGAGATAAAAAGCGTATCAACCAGAATATAGATTGAAAGGCCGACTGAAGCGGTAACGTTGCGGACGATGTAGTTGTTTAACTCGCCGATGATCGATTCATGATGTTTCAATTTTCACCATCCCTTTGCTTTAGGATCGCTGATTAGACAAACCTTGCTCATATTATAAAATAAAAACCAGTCAGCGTAATGGTTAAGCTGCATCAGATCAAAAAGAAAAAGCCGATTCGTCTCAAAAAAGAATCCTTGAGATAAATCGGCTCTGATGATTTAGATGATAATGCCATTGCAATGATCGAGCTCATGCTGGACGGCCTCGGCAGCAAAACCAGTTAATGAAAGCGACTGTTTTTGCCAGTTAAGGTCAAAATATTCAACGACGATCTGCTGGTAGCGAGTTGCTGGGCGCTGACCATCAAGACTGAGGCAGCCTTCCTTGGTCTGGTAAGGCTCTTTTTTGCTCGTCAGTTTTGGATTCAGCATGGCTACGCTGACTGGTCCTAAAGATACGGCAATTACCGCAACTGGCGCGCCGATCATATTGGCTGCCATCCCAACGCAATCCGCGGAATTGGCCGCGAGCGTCTCTAAAAGGTCTTTAGCTAAAGGGATGTCTTGTTTGGTGGCAGGGCGAGCTTTTTGGGCTAGAATCTGCAGGTTGCGACAGATTGGCTTGATCATAATTACGAGCTTCCTTTCTAATGATTTTGGTCTGGATTTATAAAAAGCACCGGGTCATGATCAGACCGCGATGCTTTAGAATCAATTACTTGGATGAATGATGGTGCTGCTTGCCGGCATTGCGACGCCGATTCTTATTGGCAGTCGGCTTGGTTTTGGCCGGGGACTTTTTAAGCTGTTCGATCGTATCAGTCGTCGGCTTGGTGGCAGCTGGCTGGGCTGGAATCGGGTCTGGCATCTTAACTGGGTGATCCTTCATTTCTTGTTTGATGTTTTCACGCAGCTTTGGTCGCCAGGCATTTACCAGCCAGGTCTGCAGAATGGCAAACAGGGCGCTGACCACAAAATACAGTCCCAATCCGGCAGAAGAAGACCAGGCAATAAACAGGATCATAACGGGGCTCATCAGCATCGCGGCGCCCATCTGCTTGCGCTGTTCTTTAGGTACGCCGATCATGGAAAGCCACCCCTGGACCATGTAGGCCAAAAACGCCAGAATTGCCAAAATTGCGCTTGGCTTCCCTAAAGGCATTCCCATGAACGTAGCATGATAAAGATCTGGCGAGTAGCGGATGGCTGCATACAGGGCAGCAAAGATTGGCAGCTGAATTAATAATGGCAGGCAGCCGATTCCGCCAGTCATCGAGATGTTGTTGTCACGATAGAGCTGCATCATCTGTTGGCTAACCGCGGCTTGTTCCTGTGGCGTCTTGGCGTCTTTTTGCCGCTGCTGCAGTTCACGCAGTTGTGGCTGCACCATTGCCATTTTTTCCTGCATCAGTGTTGATTTTTTCATTTGGCTCATCATGACCGGCAAAAGAATCAAGCGGACGATCACAACGATCACGACGATTGCCCAGCCATAGTTGTTTCCCATGTGCTGAGCCAACCAAGTCATCAGGTGCTGCATGGGTTTGGCCATGTAGTTGTAGACCCAGCCGATTGGATGTCCATGCTTGTCGGTACGTACGCAGCCGCTTAAGATCAGCAGCATGGCGCCTAAAAGCGTGGCCACAGTGAGACGTTTTTTCTTCATTTTAAATAGTTCATTCCTTTGACTTCAATAAATTTAACATTTTGTATCTTACCTTAAAAAGGGCTTAAAATCTAGCAACTTCAACAAGATCACTGCATTTTAAAGTCCTGCCAGTCGCTTTTAATGGCGCGTGGCTCGATTCGCATGCCGGCAACTTTGGCATATGGGTTGGGACCAGCCTGAACTTCTTTGACAAACATCTTGACTGCTTTGGCTGGACCTTGGACATCGATCGTCACGCTGCCGTCCCATTCATTTTTGACTTGGCCGACCAGACCGTGTTGTAAAGCCAGTTCGTGAGTAGACCAGCGGAAACCAACGCCTTGGACGCGGCCAGTAACGACAATATGATAATTAAGCATAAAAACCCCTCCCATAAGCGGTTGACGATTATCAAGGATCATTAGGATAATGGTATAATTAAGTTAACGATAAACTGAGGTGAAAAATTAGACTATGGAAGAATTAACTTCAATTCACAATCAACGCGTCAAAAACTGGAAAAAGCTGCAGACGCGCAAGTACCGTCGGCAAACCGGCCAATACATGCTGGATGGCTGGCATCTGGTTCAAGAAGCCATTCAAAGCGGACTGACGATTCATGAGCTGATCGGCACCAAGGCAGCACTGGCTGAACATAGTGATATTGTATCACGGGTCAACGCGGTCTATCAGGTCACGCCTGAAATCATGCGTCATATTACAGAGACGATTACGCCCCAAGGGATCGTGGCAATTGTTGACATGCCGAATCTCAAGCGCAAGCCAGCTTTACCGTTAAAGGGAGCCTGGCTGCTGCTGGATCGGGTGCAGGACCCGGGCAACGTAGGAACGATGGTCAGAACTGCTGATGCGGCCGGGTTTGCGGGAGTAGTTGCTGGCGATCGGACCGCTGACTTCTGCAGCCCGAAAGTCGTCCGTTCCATGCAGGGCAGCCAGTTCCACCTGCAGCTGTTTGAAGGCGATCTAAACAAGTGGATTGCTGATTTTAAACAGCAGCAGTCGCCAGTCTATGGCACGCAGCTTAATCCAGCCGCCAAGAATTTCCGCGCTGTGCATCCTGGGACTGATTTTGCCTTGATTATGGGCAACGAGGGTCAAGGAATGAGCGATGAGCTTTTAAAGCAGACGACGGATAATCTGTATATTCCAATGCGTGGTCAGGCAGAGTCACTCAACGTCGCAGTTTCAGCCGGCATCTTAATGTTTCAGCTGAATGCCCAAAACTAAATCCTCAGTTGTCGTCAATCCTGCTGAGTTGCTTACTATTAATACTTACATTTTATAAGAGCTTATTAATTTATTTTTGATGGCAAATCATGTATGATATTGACAAATAAAGGAAGGGGCCAGTTACTATGAAAACCGAAAACGAATGGCGTCAAGACCCAGAATATGTATCCTTGGTCAAAGATCTGCTGGAACAGCCGGCCGTTAAAAGGCTTGCACACTATAAGCAGCATCATCATTCTAATCGCCTGCAGCATTCGATTGCCGTTTCTTTCGACAGCTACAAGCTGGCAAAGAAAATGCATCTGGACTACAAGAGTACTGCTCGCGCCGGACTCTTGCATGATCTGTTTTATTATGACTGGCGAACTACCAAATTCAATCTGGGATCGCATGCCTTTATTCATCCACGGGTTGCTTTGCGCAATGCCGAAAAGATTACGCATCTGAACAAAAAAGAGCGTGATATTATCTTAAAGCACATGTTTGGTGCGACCATGGCCGTGCCACGCTACATGGAAAGCTTAATCGTGTCAATGGTGGACAACTACGAAGCTGAGCATGAGTTTTTCGGTCCACTGCGCAAAAAACTTGAACAGCAAAAAAAGGTTGTGGATTGGCATGCGACTCCTTCCAAAAACAGTAAAAAGATTTAGTTTTGAAGAGGGGAAGATTACATGGATCAAGTAAAGGCCAAACAGGATGATTTTACGCTGTGTCCAAAGTTCACTGAAACGTTTGCCATGCTGGGCAAAAAATGGAATGGACTGATCATTGAAGTCTTGCTGCATGAACATACACAGCGTTTCAAGGATCTGGCCGCGCACGTTGATAAATGCAGCGATCGAGTGCTTTGCGAGCGTTTAAAGGAGCTGGAAGAAGACGGGATTGTTTCACGCAATACCTATCCTGGCGAGAGTCGGGTCGATTATTCGCTGACTGAACGAGGTCGTGATCTGGCGCCAGTTATGGAGGCCGTGCACGAATGGAGCAATCAGTGGTGCGGCAAAGACTAAAATTAGGACTTGACCGCGTTGCTATGATTGCCTAAAATAGCCTTATATTTAACTAAAACGACTTTGATGGAAATTAGTAGCTGAACCGATGGCACCTAGGGAGAAATGATCATCGACTGCAAGTCATTTCTGCTTTCATCAGTGAATTTCACTTCCGGAGTCGGTACCTTGTATCCCGGTTGACGACCGTTATCAAGTCATTTGAGCGTATGACATTGTCATAAACCAGGGTGGTACCGCGAACAACTCGTCCCTCGATTCGTCGAAGGACGAGTTTTTTTGTGGCCACGCTAAGGAGGAAAATTGATGGGTTTAAGAGAAAAACTTGAAGAATTGCGTCAACAAGGTCTCAATGAAATTGCAAACAGTGATGACCTAAAGAACGTTAACGATATCCGGGTCAAGCTGTTGGGTAAAAAGGGGCCAATCACCAACGTTTTACGCGGTATGCGTGATCTGAGCGCTGAAGAACGGCCAAAAGTCGGTAAGTTTGCCAATGAGGTTCGCGATGAGCTGCAGCAGGCTTTAGAAGACAAAAAGTCCAGTCTGGAACAGGCATTGATGAATGCTAAGCTGCAAAGTGAGTCAATTGACGTGACCTTGCCGGGAACCCCGGTTGCACAAGGCCAGCCGCACGTGATTCAGCAGATCATTGATCAACTGGTTGATCTGTTCATCGGGATGGGTTATGAAGTCGCAGTCGGCGATGAAGTTGAACAAGAAGAATACAACTTTGAAAAGCTGAACCTGCCCAAGGATCACCCGGCCCGCGACATGCAGGATACCTTCTACATCACGCCATCAGTTCTGATGCGGACGCAGACTTCGCCAATGCAGGCGCGGATGATGGAAACACACGACTTTTCTAAGGGACCACTGAAGATGATCTCGCCAGGCAAGGTCTACCGGCGCGATACTGATGATGCCACGCACAGTCATCAGTTCCACCAAGTCGAAGGGCTAGTTGTCGGTGAACACGTAACGATGGCTGATTTGAAAGGGACGCTGGAAGTCGTTGCCCAAAATCTGTTTGGTGATCAGCTGAAGGTTCGCTTGCGGCCAAGCTACTTCCCATTTACCGAACCAAGCGTTGAAGCTGACGTTACCTGCTTCAACTGTCTGGGCAAGGGCTGTGCAATCTGTAAAGGCAATGGCTGGATTGAAGTCTTGGGTGCCGGGATGGTTCATCCAAACGTCTTGAAGATGTCAGGCGTTGATCCTGACGTATATGGCGGCTTTGCCTTTGGACTGGGGCCGGACCGTTTTGCCATGATTAAATACGGTGTTGAAGACATTCGTGATTTCTACCAAAACGACATGCGCTTCTTGACGCAATTTGATCAGAAAGGATAATTTCAATGAAAGTTTCATACCAATGGTTAAATGAATATCTGCCGCTTGAAAAGAACCAGATTGAACCCAACGCGCTGGCTGAAAAACTGGCTTTGACCTCAGTTGACATTAATGAGGTCTACTCGCCAAGCGATGACCTGAGCAATATCGTCGTAGGTCAGATCGAATCGGTCAAGCCACATCCAGACTCTGATCACCTCAATCTGTGCCAGGTCAAGATCAGCGAAGGGGCGGTCGTTCAGATTGTCTGTGGCGCACCTAATGTCAGTCAGGCAGCCGGTAAGAAGGTCATTGTTGCCTTAGCTGGTGCCAAGCTTAAAGATGGCACCAAGATCAAGCGCGGCAAGATTCGTGGCGAAGAATCAAACGGCATGCTGTGTGCGCTGCAGGAAATCGGCTTTAGTGACAAGATTGCACCAAAGGCTTATGAAGAAGGCATCTGGTTCTTGCCAGACGATGCCAAGGTAGGCGATGCCGTCTTTGGCTATCTGGGAATGGATGACACGATCATTGATACAGATTTGACGCCAAACCGGGGCGATATGCTGAGTATGTACGGTAACGTCAACGATCTGAGTGCGATTTATGATCTGCCGAATAATTTCGTTTCACATGACGTTAAGGAAAACGGTACGCAAAAAGCTGCTGATCTGCTGAAGATTACGATCCCTGATCCACAGATTGCACCAGCCTACAAAGCCCGGGTCATCAAGAACGTTAAGCTGGGTGAGAGTCCAATGTGGCTGCAGATTCGCCTGTGGAATGCGGGCATTCGGCCAATCAACAATGTCGTGGACGTTACCAACTATATCCTGCTCAAGTATGGTCAGCCAATGCACAGCTATGACTATGATCGGCTGCCAGCTCATGAGCTCAGCGTTCGTCATGCGCATGAGGGTGAAAAGTTCGTAACGCTTGATGAGGCCGAACAAACGCTGCAAAAAGAAGATATTGTGGTAACCTCAAACGACGAGCCAGTCTGCCTGGCCGGAACGATGGGGGGAGTGAATACGGCAGTCAGCGATCAGACGCAAAACGTGGTCTTAGAAGCGGCGATCTTTGACTCAGTCATGGTTCGCAAGCAGGCTCGACGCTTAGATCTGCACAGCGAAAGCTCAATGCGGTTTGAACGGGGCGTTAATCCAGAAACGGTTGAAACGGCTCTGAACGAAGCTGCTTACTGGCTGCAGCAGCTGGCTGGCGGTGAGGTTGAACAGGGAATCGTTACTGGCAGTGAGACGCCAATCAAGTCAACGCCAATCACGATGTCTTTGACTAAGATCAATGCCGTGCTGGGTACGGATCTGAAACTGGCTCAGGTTGAAAACATCTTTGATCGCCTGAAGTTTGCCTACACGCAATCGGATGACGATACGCTGGTCGTAAGCGTACCGGCACGGCGCTGGGATATCAGCATTGCAGCCGATCTGAACGAAGAAATCGCTCGTCTGTACGGCTTCAACAACATTCCTTCAACCTTGCCAACCATGACGCGGACGCTGGGCGGATTAAACGAGCGCCAAAAGTTCTTGAAGGCCACACGCCATTCATTACAGAGTATGGGATTGAACCAGGCGATCAGCTATTCTTTGATGAATGAAAAGCAGGCTCAGCAGTTTACGATTGAACCAGCTGTTGAACCAATGCAGCTTGACTATCCAATGAGCTCTGATCACACGACGGCTCGTGAAAGCATCATCAGTGGTCTCTTGGTTGACGTAGCCTACAATACCACGCGTCAGGTAGAAGACATCGCGCTTTATGAACAAGGCCGCGTCTTCATTCCCAAAGGCGGCGAGCGTCCTGAAGAACAAGAACACGTTGCTGGGGCCATGGCAGGCAGTCTGTTGGCTGACAGCTGGAATCTAAAGCGGCGTCCAGTTGACTTTTATCAGATCAAGGGAATCGTCGAACGCTACCTGCACAACATGGCGATTGCTGGCACGATCGAATACGTGGCTGACAGCACTCGTCCTAAGATGCACCCTGGTCGGACGGCCAATATTTTGTTAAACGGCAAGCTGATCGGCTTTGTTGGTCAGGTTCACCCCCAAATGGCCAAGGACTTGAAGATTCCAGCAACCTATGTCTTTGAACTGAACGTCGAAGCACTGCTGGCTGCCGACAAGCTGCCAAAACAGTACCGTCATATCAGCAAGTACCCAGCCGTAACGCGTGATATTGCGCTGCTGATCGATGAAGATGTGACGAATGAAGAAATCGTTGATCTGATCTACCAAAAAGGCGGTCAATACCTCAAAGACGTTCATCTGTTTGACGTCTACACGGGGGCTAAGCTGCCAGACGGCAAGAAGTCGCTGGCCTACACGCTGACTTATCAAGCCGATGATACCACGCTGACAGAAGATCAGGTCAATGAAGCCTTTGCCAGAGTTGAAAAACACCTGCAAAACGTTTTGAATGCAGAAATTCGTTAATTGCAGTCACTGATTAGGGAACGTCTAAAAAGGCGGTCCCTTTTTGCTATTTTGTTTGAGGAACTTAAAATGCCCCATTTTACCAAACAACAGATTCGGCGCCAAAATATCGTGACCCTGCTTGTAATTGCCATTCTGATCGTTAGTGGTCTGATTGCGCATGGCTGGTTTAATCATGAGCTGCTGCCGGTAGATGCCGATGACCAGACCAGACGCGTGGTTGTAATTCCTAAAGGTACGACCGATAAACAGGCCGGTACGCTGCTTAAAAAACAGAAACTGGTTCGCAATGCCTATGTATTCGACTATTATCTGCAGACGCACAAGACGCAGGGTATTAAGGCAGGGCGCTTTTATTTGAAACGAAGCCAGTCAACGCCTCAGATCGTTGAAAAACTGCAGCAAAAACCCACGGCCGCGACAAATCCTGCTGAATAAACTTGTCGCTGCTATCTGGCTGCGCTATACTAAGTTTCGTATTGATAAATAAAGGAGAATTTTAGCGTGAACAATGATGACAAACGTCCAATCATTATTGGCGTAACGGGTGGCTCCGGCAGTGGCAAGACCACGGTTAGCCGAGCCATCTACAATCAGCTGCATGGACAATCCATCCAGATTATTACTCAAGATACCTATTACAATGACCAGGCTGACATGACGATGGAACAGCGTAAGGCCGTCAACTATGATCATCCCTTGGCTTTTGATACGGATCTTTTGGTCGAGCAGCTGGATCAACTGCGGCACAATCAAGCCGTTGAAATGCCGGTCTATGATTACAAAGCCTACACGCGGGCTAAGGAGACCGTGCATGTTGAACCACAAGACGTAATTATCCTGGAAGGCATTTTGATCCTGGATGATGAACGGCTCCGTGATCTGATGGATATCAAGGTGTATGTTGATACCGACGACGATATTCGTATCATCCGCCGTATTCAGCGTGATATGGAAGAGCGCGGGCGTTCTTTGGACTCGATTATTGGTCAGTATCTGGCAACGGTTAAGCCGATGTATCACCAATTTATCGAACCAACCAAGCGCTATGCTGATCTGATCGTGCCAGAAGGTGGTGAGAACCAGGTCGCAATCGATCTTTTATCGACCAAGGTTCGCGATATTCTGGTTAAGCGCGGTCATACTGAACTAAAGTAAGCATAATGATGGTTTACAATTAATGTTGAGCATGTTAACGTTGCAAAAGACGAAATTCAAAAAAGAAATCTAGGAAAATTTAAAGGAGTTGTTGAAATGGCTGAAGAAAAAAGCTACCCAATGACGGCTGAAGGTAAGCAGAAACTGGAAGAAGAACTGGAAAACCTGCGCTTGGTACGGCGTCCAGAAGTAATCAAGCGAATCAAGATCGCCCGCAGCTATGGTGACCTTTCGGAAAACTCTGAATACGAATCTGCCAAAGATGAACAGTCATTCGTTGAAAGCCGGATCTCACAGATCGAACACATGCTGCAATACTCAGTGATCATTGACAACAATGACGTAGCTGCCGACGAGGTTTCGATGGGACGTCAGGTAACGTTTAAGGAACTGCCAGATGAAGAGCCAGAAACCTACCAAATCGTTGGTGAATCCGAATCTGACCCGCTGAACGGCAAGATCTCCAATGAATCGCCAATGGCTAAGGGTCTGATTGGCCACAAGGTCGGCGAGGAAGTTGAAATCGAGATTCCAAACGGGACGATGAATGTCAAGATTCTGGAAGTTAAATAATCTGTAAACCTTTGCCATCTGATCGGCGAGATTTATTGGGTCTTTGTCAGATTGGATTGGTGAAGATCAATTCCCTGCTTCAAAATGAAGTGGGGATTTTTTTATTGCTTTATTGTTGACAAATGTAATTTGAAAGTGCAGACTGATTATATTAATAATTACATGTGTAAACAAAAAGGAGGCTCAACCAATGTTTAAAATTTTGATTTTATTGATAGCTGTAATTTTGATTGCTGCAATTGGCTGGTGGTTTTTTGGCCATCATCAAGAAAATGCCATGACGGCGCGGCTTAACGACAACGATCAAGATCAAAAAATCCGGATCGAGGTCAATGGCGGCTACTCGCCAAGTACAATCGTCTTAAAAAAGGGCGTGCCGGCCGAATTGGTTTTTTATCGCAAGGACCCTTCATCCTGTCTGGAAAGAGTAGTTTTTCCAGAACAGGGAATCAATGAGCAGCTGCCGCAAAATCAGCTGCACCAGATTGAGTTTGATACCAGTAAAGCCGGCGAGTATGAGTTTGCCTGTGGGATGAATATGTTTCATGGCAAGGTGATCGTCAAATGATGAGCATCAAAAAACGTTTCTGGCTGGCACTTTTGCTTTCTTTGCCAATGCTTTATGACATGCTGGCCATGCTGTTTGCCTGGCCGATGCTGCCAAACGGTGATTGGATTGCGCTGGTACTGACGACTTTGATTATGCTGATATCAGGACGGGCATTTATGCAAAGTGCCTGGGCTGCCTTTTTGCATCATCATGCCAACATGGACACGCTGGTTGCGGTAGGGACGCTGACGGCATATCTTTACAGTATCGGTGCCCTGATGCATCATCAAGGCGTGTTTTTTGAAAGTGCTGCTTATATTATCGTCTTTGTCTTATTAGGCCAGTATCTAGAAGACAAGATGCGCACACAGGCATCGCAGGCAACGACTAAGCTGCTGGAACTGCAGGCAAGACAGGCCACGGTAATCAGAAACGGTCAAGCCAGTGAGATTCCGATTGAAGAAGTCGCGATTGGCGATCGGCTGCTGGCCAGACCAGGAGAAAAGATTGCTGCGGATGGTAGAATCGTTAAGGGGCATTCAACGGTCAATGAGTCAATGATTACTGGCGAAAGCATGCCGATTGAAAAACAGACTGGTGATCTGGTAATCGGCGGGACGCTTAATCAAACCGGTATTTTAGAGTACACGGCTGAAAAGGTCGGCAAGGATACCATGCTGGCTCAGATCGTCGAAATTGTCAGACATGCCCAATCCAGCCATGCCCCGATTCAAAAAATGGCTGATCGGATCGCTGATGTTTTTGTTCCCATTGTATTGATGATTGCGATTGCGGTGTTTGCCATCTGGAGCGTCTTTTTGAATGCCACGCTGACCAGATCACTGACCTTTGCCGTTTCAACGATCGTAATTGCCTGTCCATGTGCGCTGGGGATTGCCACGCCGACTGCTTTGATGGTTGGGACAGGACGGGCGGCCAAAATTGGGATTCTGATCAAAAATGGCGAAGTCTTGGAAACCGCCAGTCATATTAAAAATATTGCCTTTGATAAAACCGGTACGCTTACACAGGGACAACCGACCGTTACGGATGTGATCGGCGACCCAAAGCAAGTCTTAACGCTGGCAGCTGCCTTAGAGTCGCTGTCAGAGCATCCACTGGCTGAAGCGATCGTAAAAGCGGCGCAAAAGCAGGCAATCACCTTGCCAAACGTGACCGAATTTTTAAATCGAACCGGGCAGGGCGTTACCGGTCAAATCAATGGGCATCAGGTTTTTGTCGGGAAACCTCAGCTGGCCAGTCAGCCGCTTGATAAAGAATGGCAGGATCAAATCAAACGGCTCCAGGAAGTCGGTAAGACAACGGCAGCGGTTGGGCAAGATGGACTGATCATTGGCCTGATCGCGATTCAAGATGCACCGAAGCCGTTTGCCAAGTCAGCCATCGCAAGACTAAGGCAGCAGGGGATGCACACGGTGATGATTACCGGTGATAATAAACGGGCAGCCAAAGCAGTTGCCAAACAGGTCGGTATCGATGAGGTGATTGCCGAGGTAATGCCTGGCGACAAGGCTCAACAGGTCAAAAAGCTGCAGCAGTCTGGGGTGACGGCATTTGTCGGTGACGGGATCAATGACGCACCGGCCCTGGCAGTCGCAGACGTTGGGATTGCTATGGGATCGGGAACCGATGTCGCAATTGAAACGGGTGGCATCGTCTTGGTTAAAAACAGTCTCAAGGATGTCGTCAAGGCGCTGACGATTGCTAAAAAAACTTTTGCGCGTATCAAGCTGAATCTGTTTTGGGCGCTGATCTACAACTTGATCGGCATTCCGATTGCAGCCGGCGTCTTTGCGCGTTGGGGACTGGTTCTCAGCCCGGCACTGGCTGGTCTGGCAATGGCCTTCAGCTCGGCTTCGGTAGTTGCCAGCTCATTGATGCTCAACGCTGCTAAAATCGATGACTAAAATCAAAACCATCAAAAAAGGATGACGTCAGCTGCGTCATCCTTTTGTTGTTAAATAAATAAAACATTAGCGCTTTTGTCGGCCTTTCTTAAGCCACCAGATGCTGCCGCTAATTGCCAACAGGCTGATTGTAGTTCCTAAGATCAGATATGGTGGAATGTAGTACATGGAAACCTTATGCTTGCCAGTCGACATTGGAATTGCCATAAAAGTACTTAAGGCTTTTTTAGGCGTAACGGTTTTGCCATCAACCTTGACGTGCCAGCCCTGATCATAAGGGATGGTAGTCATTAAAAGATCCTGGCCAGCTTTGAGATTGACCGTGCCCGAGATTCGGTTGGCGGCATAGCTGGAGACCTTTAATGGCGATTGCTTTAAGGTCTTGAGACTGGCATTGAAGGCTTTTTGATTAAGCATGTAGAGACTGACGTTTTGCATCCAGAGCGTTGAGTTCTTGAGACTAAAGACGATCTTGATGGTTTTACCCTTAGCGTGGTTGGCGACGTTGACCGTTACCGTATTACGATAGGTATCGTATTGAGTCAAGGCCTTGCCGTTGATCGTAATCGTGGCATTGTTCTTGACGTTGGCGCCTAAAGTCAGGTAATAAGAATTATTGGTCGTCGGGGTAAACTCAAGCTCAATGCTTGCTGGCGTCAGCAGATTGCGTTTTTTAAACGTGGTTCCGGTAATCTGAACGGCGGATTGGACATTGCCAAACGTGACGTGGTTAAAGTTCTGGACCTGGAACAGCAACTGATTGACGCCGCGACCCGCCAGCGACTGGAAGATCTGCGACTGATAGGCCAATGGATCCAGCGTGTTATGCGTCAGATTCAAGACTTGGCTGCTGGCACCAAACGCAATCGGCAGTGCAGCTTGATTGGACTTGATATTGACCATTGAAGTCTGAGCAATCGTTTTTTGCTGCTTGAGATCGGGTCTGAGACTGGTCGACGGCAAAACGGTACTGCCATTCTGCTTGCCATTATGCCGTTCCTGTAAGAAGTATTTAAAGCCCAGCAGTGAATCGGTAACCTGTGTGCCATCCGTGTAGGTGATAAAGCCATCGCCATCGGGCTGCCCAATTGCTCCCATGAATGCTGGCTGAGCGGGTTCCAGCGTTGAGCCAAAGTGATCGCCGCTGTTGAAATCAGCTTGGAATGGGTCATCCTTGGTCCGCATAAAGGTCTTGCCGGTTCGATAAAGGCCGCTGTCTAGCGACTTGAGCTTGGTAACGGCTTTATCCAGCTCTTTGGTATAATTGCCGAACTCAGCCTGTGAGACATAAGAAATGTTGTTTAGCGCCGTAAATGCGCTGGTGCTGACGTCACAGACCGCCAACAGAATCAGCAGCAGGTCATAGAGTCGTGAATTGCCGTAACGCGGGATCAACAGCGCCAAAATGGCAATCGCTGCAAAGCCAAGCCCGATCAGCAGCTGATTGCGATTGATATACGAAAGATGACTGACCTGTTTTAGCATCAGATAGGCAAAAATACTGCCGACTAAAACCGCTAAGCCAAGCGCGACCGGCCATTTGATTCGAAAGTCAGGCTGCAGAGTGCGCGCGGCCAGCCAGATGCACCAAAATGAAAACAGGTAGGAAAAGCGATACGGATACCAAACTGGGAACTGACCAGCGTGCCAGAACAGATCCAGTGCCTCAATACAAAAAGAGGCCAGTAAAAACAAAGTAATCAGACCGGCTGTCAGACGACCGGCAATTTTTTCGCGCCGATTGAAAAAGTAAAGGACGGCGCCCAGCATAATCAGCATGCCAACATAAATATTTGGCTGACCGCTTGGCATCTGATTGAAATTGAATGATCCGGGCACCAGTTTGGCCAGCATCTTTAATGGATTATACTCAAGCTTCCAGTTCCATGACGTGGTCGTATAAGTGCCCTTGCTCTGCGTTAAGGCATAGGCAGTCGGCAGCAGAACGAACGCGCTGATGGCTCCGGCAAGCAGTGAGCTGCCCAGATAGCGTCCCAGGGTATAGCCGGCTGCATGCCATTGCCATTGCCAAGTCGTTTTCTCACTGGCAATCGTCCAAATTCCAAATAAAATGGTGAAGATGGCAACCATCCAGGCCATATAGTAGTTGTCGATCAAAGCCACTGCCAGCCACAGCGTATAGGTCCAGGGACTGCGGCCGGACAATAATTTGCGCTCACCATAAATGATCAGCGGCAGCAGAAACAAGACGTCCAGCCAGAGCAGATTGAACTGGTTGGCCACCATCCAACCCATTAAGGCGTAGGGGGTCGAAAAAATCCAAATGCGTGGCCCCTGCTGAATCTTTTCACGGTCAAGCACCCAGGCCATCGCCAAACCAGCCAGTCCGTATTTAAGCAGCGTTAGAATGGCAATGCCGCTGGCCAGATGCTGTGCGGGGAAAAAGAGCAATAGCAGATTTAACGGGCTCCAAAGGTAGTAGGCGTTGGTACCCCACATCTCACCGCCCAGTCCCTTACTAAAGGAATAAAGCAGGCTGCTGGGATGATGCAGAAGCGATGAGCGCAGATAGGCAAAAAAGTCGACATACTGCTGACCAAGATCTACAGTCAAGACAGTACTGCTGCCAAATGGTGCCATGCCGCGATAAACAAAGTAGCCGCCCATAATCAAGACGGGCAGCAAAAAACTGATCAGCAAAACCAAACGGCGCTGACGAACGGTATGTGTCATATCAAAACAGATCCTTATCTTTAGGAATGAAAATTACGTTTTTCATTATAGCCATAAAGTGTGAAAACTTCGTGGTTTCCTTGCTTAAAATTCGTTAAATCATCTCATAATAGGTTTAATCTTGCAAATAAAAGTGTATAGTTAAACTCTTGAGGACAATCTTGCAGTTCGATTCGGTCGTGCTGCAAAAAATTTGTTAAAATAGACTTATTCTGTCTAAGGAGATTATTAAAATTGAAGTTCTTAAATCGCTTTAAGGGCATCTTCGATCAACGCAAAAAGAGCAAAAAAACCGCGCAATCCGTGATTCCATCGCGATTGAACTTTTTGCTATGGGTCGTAGCGCTCCTTTTACTGGCCTTGGTTGCCCGCTTGTTTTATCTGCAGGTGCTGAATGGATCATCTTTTAAGGCTGAGGTTAAAAGCTCGGATACGACCGTGCAGACCAACAATGTTCAGCGGGGGATGATCTATGACTCATCTGGCAAGGTTTTAGTCGGCAATCAGGTCCATCAGGCAATTACCTATACTAAAGGCGCTGACGTTACCAGTGCGGATCTGTATAAGATCGCCAATCGCCTCGGTAATTACGTCAACGTTGGCACTAAGACCAAGCTGACGCAGCGTCAGGCAGAAGACTACTATCTGGCCGACAGCGATAATCTAAAGGCGATTGTCAAGAAGCTGCACCTGTCCAGTCAGGTTACCAGCAATGGTCAATACAACAAGGCATTGGCCTACTTGAACAAGCATCCAGAAGTCTACAAGCTGACCAAGCTGCAGCAGAATAAGGCGCGGATCTATGCTGCGATGAGCGGCGCCTACTCGCTGTCGACGACCTATATCAAGTCAACCGGCGTTACCGCTAAGGAATTGGCTGAAGTCGGCGAGCATCTGAGCGAAATGCCAGGGGTTAAGATTGGGAAGGCCTGGACGCGAAACTATCCACAGGGTAAAGACATTCAAACCTTAACCGGGACGCTTTCATCTGGGCTGCCAAGTGATGAGCTGAACTCCATGCTTGCTCAAGGGTACTCACGAAACGATGACGTTGGGCAAAGCTATCTGGAAAAGCTCTATCAATCGACTTTAGCCGGCTCGAAATCGCAGACTGAGGTTATGACGACTGGCAATACCACCAAAGAAAAGGTTAAGTATGCCGGCAAGAAGGGTGACAACCTGGTCTTGACGATTAATTCCAAGCTCCAAAAGCAGGTTCAAAGCATTCTGGAAAAGAACTACTCATCAGCTGGGATCGCTTATTCAACCGGGGTCTATGCCGTCGTAATGAATCCAAATACCGGCGAGATCTATGCAATGGCTGGGATTGACCGGGACCCAACGACTGGCAAGCAGACTACCGATGAGATCGGGGCCATCAACCATCCGATTACAATGGGATCGGTTGTTAAAGGGGCCATGATTATGGGTGGCTTTATGAGCGGTGTCATCACGCCAAGCAACAATACCTTGACCGATATGCCGATCAAGCTGGCCGGGACCAGTGCCAAGACTTCTTGGTTCAACAAGACTGGTAGTGCCAACATTGCCTTGAATGCGGCCACGGCTTTGGAAGTTTCATCCAACTCGTACATGATGCAGTTGGCCATGAAAGAAGGGGGCATGAAATATGTCTCTGGTGGTGCGATTGACCTTGACCCATCGATCTTTACCAAGCTGCGCTACTACTTCAAGATGTTCGGCTTAGGGGTTAAGACAGGGATTGACTTGCCAGGCGAAAGCTCCGGCTATGAGGGTCCTTCCAAACAGTCCAACATCGGTTCGGCACTTGACCTTTCGTATGGTAACTACGATGGCTATACAACGATTCAGCTGGCTCAGTATATGTCCACGATTGCCAATGGCGGCTATCGGATGCGGCCATACATCGTTAAGCAGGTGCGGGGAACCAACAAGGACGGTTCGCTGGGAGCCATTGAATATACTACTAAGCCAGAAGTCTTGGGAACCATCCCAGCCACTGCTGCCGAATGGAAGATCGTCAAAGAAGGTCTCTATGACGTGGTTCACGGCTCAAGTACCTACATTACTGGTAAGAAGCTGGCTAGCGATACGCCATCGATCTCGGGTAAGACTGGTACGGCCGAAACGTTCTACAAGAACAACAGCACGGTTACGCTCAGCTTTGCCGGCTATGCACCATCTGATAATCCACAGGTCGTAGTTGCTCTGGCTATTCCAGGCGCAAGCAACTCTGATGGTGGGGCCAACCTGACGATGGCTTCGCAGATCTTTAAGGCCTTTTGGAAAGATGTTAAGAGCTCGAAAGATTATCAATAGAGCTGTAAATAATAGCTGTCAAGGGAATTTCCTTAACAATCTTGGACAAAACTCTGGTCAAAGCAGCGAATTGATGATATAGTTGTACGAGTTAGGGTTACGAATAACCAATTAAATCTGAAAAAAGTTTGGAGGTTGCCACCAATGCGTGTAAACATTACTCTTGAATGTACTTCATGCCACGAACGGACTTACTTGACCAGCAAGAACCGTCGTAACAACCCGGACCGTCTTGAACTGAACAAGTACTGCCCACGGGAACGCAAGGTTACGCTGCACCGCGAAACCAAGTAATTCAAATCTAACCAAGACTCAGCTGCTGACTGGCAGTTGAGTCTTTTTTCTTTTCAAAAAGAAGCATGTCTGGCTGCTGATGCATCTTCTTAGCTTGATGGTGACTTCTGATTATGATGCTGATCTGAAACGCTTAGTTGTTGAAGAAGGCGTTTGGCAGATCAATCGTTGGCATAGCTGGCCTTTAAGCTGAAGACTGCTTTTATGGATTGGGAGATTCAATTTGGTATTTTGGTGCAAATTATGCGAACGGTTGCAATTTTTGCGCAAAAACGCTTGCATAAATTGCCATTAGCGGTGATAATTACTTTTTGTAAACGTCTGTCAATACGTTTTACGGAGGGAGAGAGAAAATTGACACATTCAAAAAAGGAAATGCGCAAGGCGTATCTTGCCCGGCTGCAGCAGCTGGATCAAAATACGCGGCTGCGCGAACAGCATCGCCTAGCGCAAAAGCTTTACGATCTGCCGCAGTGGATCAATGCCAAGACGGTTGCACTGACCATGAGCCAGTCGTTTGAGCTGGATACGGCACCGCTGATTCTGCATGCCAGGCATGAGGGAAAAAGAGTGCTGGTTCCGCGCACGCTGCCGAAAAGGCAAATGGAGTTTGTTCAAATTGATGAGGATACCGAATTTGAAGAAACTGGATTTGGCGTCTTGGAACCATTGGCAGGGAAGGTCTTGAAACCACAGGAGATCGATCTGATCGTTGTACCAGGAGTGGCCTTTACTGCTGATGGCAAGCGGCTGGGCTTTGGCGGCGGCTATTACGACCGTTACTTGGCAAACTATTTAGGCAAGACGGTTTCTTTGGCCTTGACTACACAGTTGGCTGATGCAGCTGAGTGGCCGGTTGAGGACCATGACGTTATGATTGGTCAGATCGTTAATCTAGAGCAGGAATAAACATGAAAGAAGCATGGCAAAAAGCACCGCTTACCAGTCTGATCATTTTGATTCAAGTCATTGTATTCATCTTGATGACATTGGCGGGCGGCTCGACTAATTCCCAAGTGCTGATTGAATTTGGCGCGCGCTATACGCCGCTGATCAAAGCAGGAGAATGGTGGCGCTTGATTACGCCAGGATTCGTGCACATTGGACTCACGCATCTGGTAGTCAACAGCGTAACGCTTTATTTTATCGGCATGTATATTGAAAATCTGTTTGGGCACTGGCGGTTTTTGGCGATTTATCTAGTAAGTACGCTGATGGGCAATCTGGCCAGTGCGGTCTTTTTGCCACAGTCAATTTCTGCTGGTGCCAGCACTGGTATTTTTGGCCTGTTTGGCGCCTTTTTGATGCTGGGACTGGCCTTTTGGGATGAGCCGGCAATTCATTCGCTGGCCCATCAGTTTTTAATTTTGGTGCTGCTTAACCTGGGAACCGACATCTTGGTACCGGGAATCGATCTGGCCGGTCATCTAGGCGGCCTTTTAGGTGGCTTCTTTATGGCGGCTGTGGTTGGCGCACCGCGTTTGGGCAGGATGGACTTGCTAAAACGCTTTCTAAGTGGCACTATATTGATTGTAACGATTACAGTTTTTTTGGAAATGGGATTGCTAAAATGAAACCAATTCGTGAGATTCGCACGCTATATGATGTTCAACAGCTTTTAAAACGTTTCAACGTCTTCGTCTACGTTGGCAAAAGGCTTTGGGATATTGAGCTGATGGCTATCGAAGTTGACAATCTTTATCAAGCAGGTGTCTTGGACAAGGATTTGTACATGCAGGCTAAACTGGTTTTAAGAAAAGAGCATCGCATTGAAGAAGAACTGAATCAAAAAAACAAATCGCCTTATTGAGGCAAGGGATTTATTGAGGTTAAAGGAGAAATTAGAGCATGAACAAGAAGTTAATCGGTGTTGACCTTGGTGGGACCACGATCAAGTTTGCTATTTTGACGGATCAAGGCGAAATCCAACAAAAGTGGTCGCTGCGGACTAACATTTTGGATGAAGGTTCTCACATCGTTCCCGATATTATTGAATCCATCAACCATCACATTGATCTGTACAAGATGGATCGCAGCCAGTTTATCGGGATCGGCATGGGGACGCCAGGAACGGTTAACCGCGAAGAAGGAACGGTCATTGGCGCCTACAACCTGAACTGGAAGACGCTGCAGCCAGTCAAGGAACAAATCGAAAAAGGTACTGGCCTGAAGTTTGCTCTGGACAACGATGCCAACTGTGCCGGCCTGGGCGAACGCTGGAAGGGTGCTGGCCATGAGGGTGACGATGTGGTATTCATTACGCTGGGAACTGGCGTCGGCGGTGGGATCATCGCTAACGGCAAGCTGGTTCATGGTGTCAATGGTGCTGGTGGTGAAGTTGGCCACATTATCGTTGAACCAAACGGCTATGAATGTACCTGCGGCAACCACGGCTGTCTGGAACAATACGCTTCGGCTACCGGGATCGTTCACCTGGCTCAGGATGCTGCTGAAGAATACGAAGGCAACAGCCGTTTGAAGGCCATGATCGACAATGGCGACGAGATTACGGCCAAGATCGTCTTTGACCTGGCTAAGGAAAACGACTTTTTGGCAAACGAAGTCGTTAAGAAGGTTACGTACTACCTGGGGCTGGCATGTGCCAACATCAGCAACACGCTGAACCCTGAAACGGTGGTGATCGGCGGTGGGGTTTCCGCAGCTGGTGAATTCCTGCTTAAGCGCGTTCAGCAAAACTTCCAAAAGTTCGCCTTCCCAACGGTACGGACTTCCACGCAGCTTAAACTGGCTCAGCTGGGCAACGATGCCGGCGTGATCGGGGCTGCTTCATTGGCGCTTGACTTTATCGCTGATGAAAAATAAACTATTTATTTGAAAGCTATTAAAAGGCAAGGAAGCACGTTTAATACGTGATGAATTGCCTTTCTTAAATTAAAACAAGCATGTTTGGAGGAAATTGTTGTGGTACTGGGAATGAGTTCGGGATGGTTGATTTTTGACATCATCGTATTGGCAATTTTGATTGGCTGGGGAGTAAGTGCTGGGATCAGTGCTTATCGGCGCAAGCATTATGCCACGGTGTTGGATGAAGATGCCTTCCGTGAGGGCATGCGTAAGGCGCAGGTGATTGATCTGCGGCAAAAGGATGCTTTTGATAAAGGGCACATTTTGGGCGCCCGCAGTCTTCCATACATCTATCTCAAGCAGCAGTATGGCGAACTGCGGCCGGATCTGCCGGTTTATCTTTATGATGACGGCATGCAGCTGAGTACGCAGGCCGTGACTTTCTTGGCCAAAAAAGGCTACCGCAAGCTCTACATCTTAAAGGGCGGCTACGCGGAATGGCACGGCAAGACGAAGAAAGCCAAATACGCTGACTAGATAACAAAAGGCTGTTGCAAGCTTGCAACAGCCTTTTTTATAATCTTAAGAGAATTACAGTTGGTGAGAAGAGCGTCCCTTGCGAGTAGCAGCGCGACGGTTCTCATCAAAACGATTTTCTTCTTCTTCGATGGGCTTAACGACCGTCTTGTGGAAAGCTGCTACGCTGCCTGCTACGGCACCGAGCGTCGTTAAGGTTCCCAGGATAAAACCACGTGTAAATTTTTTCAAAAGAGTAGCCCCCTTTATGTCATTTGGCTTTATTATGACCGATTTTTGATTGATTTACCAGTAATTTAAGACAAGGAAGTGTTAAATTTGACTAAAGCAATTGCGATCGTTGGTCCTACTGCAGTCGGCAAGACCGCGCTGTCGATTCAATTAGCTCATCATTTAAACGGCGAGGTGATTTCAGGCGATTCGATGCAGATCTATCGCCATTTGGATATCGGCACGGCCAAGATTACGCCAGCGGAAATGGAGGGCGTACCGCATCATTTGATCAATATTCGCGACCTCAACCAAAGATTCTCGGCTGCTGAGTTTCAAAAACTGGCCAACGAACAGATTGAACAGATTGAACATAAAGGGCATTTGCCGATGATCGTTGGCGGAACCGGATTTTACCTGCAGACGCTGACGGAAAATCTGGCATTGGGCGCGGATCATTTTGATGAAGAATCACAAAGAATCCGTGACTACTGGCATAAAATTGCAGAGCAGAATGGTTCTGAATACGTTTGGCAGCAGCTGCAGCAGAAAGATCCTCAGGCGGCTGCTCAGATTCCAACGGGTAATTTGCGACGCATCATTCGAGCTTTAGAGGTCATTGAAAAAACCGGTCATCTTTTTTCGCAGCAGACTCAGACTAAAACGGCAAATGATTTTTTGCTGATCGGCTTGACGACAGAACGTTCGGTTTTATATGAACGAATCAATCAGCGGGTCGACTTGATGATTAAAAATGGTCTGATAGATGAGGCACGCTGGCTGTATGAACAGGGCGGCGAAAACTATCAGTCTGGCAAGGGAATCGGCTATCGTGAGCTGTTTTCGTACTTTAAGGGTGAGACAACGCTTGACGATGCGGTAGCTAAAATTAAGCAGGATTCCCGTCACTATGCCAAGCGTCAACTGACCTGGTTTAGAAATAAGATGAACATTCAATGGTATGATCTGGTTAGCGGTCGGAATACGACTAATGAAATTGAAGCCGTCGTTAAAAACTGGTTAAAAAATTAAAGTTAAACGTTAGTCAAACTAATTAATCAACGCGATCGACTGTGAAAGCCCTATCAAAAATTGACTTATTCTCCTTCAATTGGTAGGCTATTAAAGTAATCAGAGGGAAGGCTGAACATAAGCATTAGCAATGACCAATCCCTTAATTGGTCTAGCCATCTGAAACTAGTTGTGAAGTAGCAATCGTGGAAGGAATGGAATAAAATGGCAAAACACGTATTCACTAAAGAAGAAGTTCATGAATTGGTTGAAAAGGAAAACGTTCATTTTCTGCGGGTAATGTTCTCAGATCTGTTTGGTACGACTAAGAGCGTGGACCTGCCTGTCAGCCAATTAGACAAGCTGATGAACAACAAGATGATGTTTGATGGCTCTTCAATTGACGGCTTTGTCCGCATCAATGAAAGTGACATGTACCTCTACCCTGACATGTCAACTTGGCTGGTCTTTCCTTGGGGTGAGGAACACGGCAAGGTAGCCCGCGTGATCTGCAGCGTGCACATGACTGATGGTACGCCATTTGCTGGTGACCCACGCAACAACTTGATCCGCGTTTTAGACGACATGAAGAAGGCAGGCTTTACTTCATTCAACATTGGTCCGGAACCAGAATTCTTCTTGTTCAAGACTGATGAAAAGGGCAATCCAACGACTGAAGTAAACGACAACGAAAACTACTTTGACATGGAGCCTGCCGATGCTGGTGAAAACTGCCGTCGCGACATCGTTTTGGCACTGGAAAAGATGGGCTTTGACGTTGAGGCTGCGCACCATGAAGTTGCTCCTGGCCAACACGAAGTCGACTTTAAGTACGCTAATGCTCTGGAAGCTGCCGACAACATTCAAACGTTCAAGTTTGTTGTTAAGTCAGTTGCTAAAAAGCATGGTCTGCACGCTACGTTTATGCCAAAGCCATTGTCCGGCATCAACGGCTCTGGGATGCACACCAACATGTCACTGTTTGACAAGGACGGCAACAACGCCTTCTACGATGAAAAAGGCGAACTGCAATTGTCTGACACGGCCTACCACTTCCTGGCTGGTATCTTGAAGCACGCGCGCGCACTGACGGCAATCTGCAACCCAACCGTTAACTCTTACAAGCGTCTGGTACCAGGCTATGAAGCACCGGTTTACGTTGCATGGTCTGCATCTAACCGTTCACCATTGATTCGGATTCCAGACGACCGCAAGATGGGAACGCGAGTTGAAATGCGTTCCGTTGACTGCACGGCTAACCCATACCTGGCAATTGCTGCTATTTTGGAAGCCGGTCTGGACGGTCTGCGCAACAACCTGACGCCAATGAAGGAAGTTACGGAAAACATCTACATGATGACGCCAGAAGAACGTGAAGCCAAGGGCATTGAGGATCTGCCATCCAACCTGCACAACGCTTTGAAGAGCCTGCGTGCTGATGAAGTCGTTCGTGAATCGATGGGCGAACACCTCTACAAGAACTTCTTTGAAGCCAAGACGCGTGAATACGACGGTTACCGTCAACACGTTTCTGACTGGGAACGTGACAAGTACATGCTCCAATACTAATTTGTGTTTTGCCAAAAAGGCCTGCCAAGCTGCAGGTCTTTTTATTTTAGCGATGAAAAAAACGCAGCGTTGCAAGTGACGCTGCGTTTTTTAAATCAGAATCGTGACAAAAACTATTCACTGAGCTTTTTGGCATCTGCATCCAGCTTAGCGAAGCCTGAACCACTAGGCTTTTTGTTGCCACGCTTTTCCATAGCCTTGCGGGCCATTTCTTTTCGTTCTTGCTTACTCAACTTACGTGCCATAATAGTTTCGCCTCTTTTCTTGACATTCAAGTAGTCCACATATGTGTAATACTCGAACAACTATATTATAGTCATTCTGGATAAATTTGCAACCGTTATCGCCAATGGTAAAGATTTTGCAACTACCTGGATTAATCGCTTTAAAAGTTGTCAAAAATCCGCTAAGATTAAATCAGTATTAAATTAAGGAGTTAAAGCTATGGCAAATGTTGAACAGACAAATGGTGCGCTTGATGTAAGCCAAGCAATCAATAAACAAATTGCTACTAAGATCAAGTATCTGCAAGAATTGGAAACCGCGGTCGATCATCATGATGACTGCAAGGTATATCAATTGCTGGACAATCAACGCTATGCTGCTGAAATCGAGCATCGCGAGCAGCAGCCGAATGAACAGGGCGTAATGAACCTGGTCGATGATCTGGCTGATCAGTTGAGCAATTTTTTGAGTGCCAACCTGATTCAATATTTGGGCAAGGCCTATCCATTCTTTTACTACGAGGAATACCAGACTGGTCACTACCGCATCTATTTTGGGAATTGGTGGGATCGGCGGCGGTTTGGCGAATTAGACGTGCTGAATATCCGCTTTGCCTTTGATCAGGAAGAATACCAAAAGCTGGCGCGCGCGTTTGAGCTGAGCAAGCAAAACAAGCGCTATAACAGCGATCGCATCGAACAGATCTCCAGTGAAAACGATCGTCTGCAAAAACTGATCGATAATCGTCAGGAACGTGAGCAAAAGCGAGCCGAACTGCAGAGTCAGCTTAAGGATGCCAGTGCGCACAGCGGTTTGTTTGAATCCAATAAAAACCGTGAAGCACGGCAGGTAATCGTTGAACAGATCAGCAAGTTGGAAGATGAAGAACAAGAATCGCGAACTGCTGCTGATACGATCAAAGAAAATGAGCGCGTAGTCCTGGATCTGTCCAAGGAAAACACCATCTTGAGCTACGAACAAAAGAGTATTGTTGATACGTTTGGCACGTTTGAGGACTTTGAACTGGCCAATCGGAATCTGTATGCCAGCTATCTTAAGAGCCTAGGCGGCAAGCAAGCGGGGGTGAGCGCAGATGAGCAATAATCAAATGATCTCAACGGCGGCCGATCGCGTTCGCTCGCTCAGTGATTCGATCGCCCAAGGCCTGGAAGTTGGTCAACGCTATGTGGCTCTGCTTAATCAGCTGACTTCGACTAAGGATCCGAAAGAACTGCTTGCGGCAACGGAAAAATTGGAAGGGCTCAGCCTGGAAAATGCATTTGTCAAGTTCCCACAGCACTATCAGCTGGCCGACTACTATCTGCTTTTAATGGCGCGGATGCTGGAATTAAACAATGAGTCTGGCTTGACAATCGAAGAAAATGATATTCACCATCAGCTGTTGGCCAAGATTTCGCCAATGGAAGATCAAGAGCGATTTACTTTTGAGATTGATCCGCGTAATGGCGGGGCCTTCTTTGCCGAGCAGCATCATCATGAGCCACTGTTTTATCTGAATTTGAAGCACCAGATTCTGAAGTTCAGCAATCGGGCACTGGTTGACTTTTTCATCGTGCGTCAGACGCAGAAATTTAGTGATCTGGATCTGCAAGCCGTGGTGCAGCCAATGATCAAGTTTGCTCTGCTGCTGGAAAAACAGCTGGACTTCGTGATTGACCTGGGCATCTTAGAAACTGGCAATGGCGCACGGTTCCGTCTGCAAAAACCAGATCTGCCGCTGACGATTATCGATCGCTTGTTTGTCAAGACCACGGATACCGACTATATGCTGCTGAGCCTGCCGCAAAACAATGGTGCCGAATTGCGGCTGGATCAAAACGTCCGTCTGCAATTGGCTTTTGATCCGGATGACTACAGCCAGGAATGGAGCTTTCGGGTATTAGACAGCGAGGAGCGCGTTTCATTTTTTGATGTCTTGCTGCACTATCCGCTGGTTCGCGAATGGTATCTTGACAACCGTGAATTTTTAGCAGTCCGGACCGATGCAATGATTTTTGCTGCTGATGAGCCGGAAAATCTGACGATGACGACGCCTGATCAGCCAGCCAGTCAAATCGAACAGCCGACTGCTGATTTGGTTGAAACAAAAGAAGCAGAAGAAAAGGAAGATTAGTTTGTTAGATATTACTAAGTTGCTGCACGAATCAATTGAATTTGACTGGCAGCTGGATGAGGATCATGATATTCAACTTGGCGCCGAAGCTCGCGTACAAAACGTTTTTACTGCCTTGGACGTTGAGCTGGCAGAGATTGCCAATGCCGCGGAATGGTTCAAAGTGTGGAAGGAACATCAAGGAAAGCAGCTTCCCGGCCGGACGCATCATCAGACGGTATTAGAAGAATACGTTGACGCGCTGAATTTCTTTTTGCTGTTTAGTGCCAAGAAGCAGTGGACGCATCTGATCGTGTTGGATGAGCAAATGCTGACCCGGATCAAAAATGGCAAACCGGCTGAAAAGGTACCAGATTGGAATAAGGAATATCTGGCAATTAAAAACTTCTTATATGGCAGCTACTTCAATCATCGGCAAGAAGATTTCCGTCATGCCTGGCATCTGTTCTTAAAGCTGGGGCTGGTTGATTTTGGCTTTACTGAAGATGAAATCATGGCAGCCTATGAAGAAAAGCTGAAGATCAATATTCAGCGTCAAGAAGACAACTATTAAGTCAATCAAGCTCGCTAAAGCCGTACGTCATGCTTTTGCGAGCTTTTTTGCAGGATCGCAAAAGAAAGGCAGCGCTGATTATAATGCTTTAAGAACCGGTTTGTCAGGGACCAGCTGTTTCTTCAGATAATAAAAACAACATTCGCCATTTGACGGATGCCGTTTTTGTTGATAAGGAAAGGCGATGCTTCTTGCCGTTAAGCTATGGGACTTAGCGGCGGGGATTTTATTGCCAAAAGATTTGACCAACTACAGATAAAGAAAGAATCAACGAAATGATAAAGAGTGGCAACATTTTGTGATCCCATCAAAAGCATTGTCTATATGTTTCATTATTGTTACTTTTATTAAAAAATGCAATAGTTTTGTAACACAAAACTATATCTTAATAAAATCTTAAACTTTTTTTGCTAAATAGACTAAAAAGAGATTTTTTAGATGAACGTTTATGAGACAAAAAACATCGCTAATCAAATTAATTAATGATTAGCGATGTTTTCTTTAAATGAGATATATAACCAATACCGTTTAAGATAATTGTAAGGGTAACATAAAGGCAACAAAAGATTTTATTTACCAACAGGCAGGCTATGAAATGGTAATTCAAAAGGCTGACATAACAGTATTTTGAGTGGTAATGATACCTTATGATTTTTACTAATGGGGCAAGTGGGAATCGAACCCACAACCTTTGGTTTAGAAGACCAATGCTCTATCCAGTTGAGCTATTGCCCCAGACCTAATTAAGTATATTATATTCCACGAAAATGTCAATAATACAGTTGATTAGACCATTGCAAAACCTTTTATGTTAATGGAAGTCTAATTTATTGACAAAGCGCTTACATCGTTTTAATCTAACGGTAGAACAAGTTTGTAGACCAGCTACATGTTTTAACCTAAAGAGCGTTTTTTAGATTGGAGGCGTAGTGTCAATGACGGGCAGCAAGGTTGATCCTCGTGTAGTTAAGACCCGCAGTAGTCTCCGCAAGGCACTTGTATATCTGATGAAGCATGAGAAGCTTGAAAACATCAGCGTCCAAAAGATTACTGAAACGGCAAATATTACTCGAGGTACGTTTTATCTGCATTACAAAGACAAGCGTGATTTTATCAAGTCAGCAATGAATGAGATCCTGGATGATCTGTTTGCACAAATTATGGTTGAGCGCCAGATCTCAACGTCTGGCAACTCAGTTCAGGTGCTGTCTTTAAATGAAGCCTTTCAATGCATCGAAAACAGTGCAGAAGTCTTTGATGTCTTATTGAATAATGAACGTAATGATTTCTTCTATGCACAGCTCTATGACCGCCTTTGTCAGGAATTAACGAAATATGCCAAACAGTTGGATAGTGAATTTGACGATTTCGATGTTCCAGTCAAAATGCAGGTTTCATTTTTGGCATCCGCCGTGCTGGGCGTAATCAAAAGCTGGCTGCAGGATGGCATGATCTATACGCCACGCTATATGACGCAAAGCATGATGAAGATGCTGCAGCAGTTCAGCGGTGAGGGAATGCTTTTAACCTCGTTTTTTGATGGTAAGGTAAAATCCGCATTGGAAATCTAGCCAAGCATCACCGGGCCTTTTTGCCACGGTGATTTTTTATTCTGCATTGGTCTGATTTTTATTGACGTGATCAAAATGTTTTGATATGATATTAGCGTTGTATTTGTGAACCAACAACTACAACCGCACGCAACCGAGTTTTAAAAGCTTCGGCTGCTCGGCCGGCGAGTCTTAGAAATTAAGGAGGTGCACAAACTGATGTACGCAATTATCGTTACTGGCGGCAAGCAATACAAGGTAGAAGCAGGTCAAGCTATCTACGTTGAAAAGCTGGACGCAAAAGAAGGCGAAAAGGTAACTTTTGACAAGGTTATCTTTGTAGGCGGCGACGACGTTAAGGTCGGCACGCCATTTGTTGACGGTGCTACTGTTGAAGGTACTGTTGACAAGCAAGGCAAGGAAAAGAAGGTTGTTACCTTCAAGTACAAGCCAAAGAAGCACACCCACACCAAGAAGGGTCACCGTCAACCATACACTAAGGTTACGATTGACACGATCAACGCTTAATGGGGTGATTCAATGATTCGCGCGGTTTTTCATACCAATCAGGATCATGGAATAGCTTCGTTTGAGATGACTGGGCATGCCGATCATGGCGATTATGGACAAGACATTGTCTGTGCTGCGGTTTCTGCTTTGGCAATCGCAACGGTCAATGGCTTGGAAAGAGTCGTCAAGCAGCCTGCTACGATTACGGCAGATCATGCGAATGGCGGTTTGCTTAAGGTCAGCTCAATTGATCCGGGACACGATTCCCAGATTTTAATGCAGACATTCTTGGAAGCCATGCTTGACATTCAAGAACAGTATGCTGAAAATATTGACATAAAAATGTCTTAAAAACAAATTTCAAGCTGGAGGTGAAAACTATGATTATGGATCTTCAATTCTTCTCCCACCACAAAGGGGGCGGTTCGACTGCCAACGGTCGTAACTCTGCTGGTCGTCGTCTGGGAACTAAGGCTGCTGACGGTTCTGTCGTAACGGCCGGTTCTATCATCTACCGTCAACGTGGTACCCACATTCACCCAGGTGAAAACGTAGGTCGCGGTGGTGACGACACTTTGTTTGCTAAGATCGACGGCGTTGTTAAGTTTGAACGCATGGGTCGCAGCAACCGTAAAGTTTCGGTTTACCCAGTTGCCGAATAATAAAATTAAGCTCAAAGCATTTGATATTTTTATCAGCTGCCTTGAGCTTTTTTGTTTGGTTGGCACTGTCAATGTAATTCAGATGAGGAATGATAAAATGAATCATTTATTTGAAAAAGGAAAGCCGCAATCAATTCCGGTCGTCTTGGCAAACCGTGATCGACGCGTGGCCCTGCAGAATCAGCTGACGGCAAAACATCCGGAGCAGACTGTGATTGCTGCTAAGCTGAATATTCCTGGACCAATCAAGAACAATCAAACGATTAGAGACTTTTTTGCGGCTGGTTTGGCAGTTTTTGAAAAACAGCTGGCCGCTAAATTTCAGTTTAGGATGGCTGAGCAATGGCTAGGGGAGTCGACGGGGCCAGAACGTTTCTATCTGGTTGATGGCTCAGCTGCGCAGGTCAAACAATTGACAACAAAATTTGAAGAGGCTCAGGCTGCTCATCGGTTATTTGATCTTGATGTTTTGAGTCGTCAAAACAATCAGACCATTTCGATATCGCGAACCGAACTGGGACTGCCTAAGCGCCAATGCCTGATCTGTGGCCAGCCAGCCAAGGAATGTGCTCGCTCGCGACGACATTCGGTTGCTGAGCTGCAGGATCGCGTGGCAGCATTGATCGAAAATTATTGATGTAATAATAAAAGCTCCAACTTTTGAGAAATCTCAAGTTGGAGCTTTTGCTGATTTTTAGTAGTTGAACAGATCAGTGGACAGGTAGCGGTCGCCGCCATCAGGAGATACCGTTACGACCTTCTTGCCTTTGCCCAGCTGCTTGGCTAACTCAATTGCGCCATAAATGTTGGCACCGGCTGAGATACCTGGCAAGAAGCCTTCCAGACGACCGACTGCTTGACCGGTCTCAATAGCATCATCGCTGGAAACTTCAATAATGCCGTCGTAGACTTCTTGATCCAGCGTCTTAGGAATGAAACCGGCACTGATACCTTGGATCTTGTGCTTGCCAGCCTTGCCTTCTTTAAGCAGTGGTGACTCAGCAGGCTCCAAAGCGTAGACCTTAATGTTTGGATCGGCTTTTTTCAAGGCGTGGCCGATACCGCTCAGCGTGCCGCCAGTACCAACCCCGGCAACAAAAGCGTCAGGCAGATCGTCCTTGCCAAAAGCATCAATGATTTCTTGACCAGTCATCGCTTCATGAATTGCTGGGTTGGCTGGGTTTTCAAACTGCATTGGCATAAAGTAGCCTTTGGTGTCAACCAGTTCTTGGGCCTTGGCAATTGAGCCCTTCATTCCATCGGCACCAGGCGTCAGAATCAGTTCCGCGCCATAGCCCTGCATCAGCTTGCGACGCTCAACGCTCATCGTTTCTGGCATGACGATAATCAGGTGGTAGCCCTTGGCAGCTGCTACGCTGGCCAGCCCAATCCCGGTGTTGCCTGAAGTTGGTTCGATGATCGTGTCGCCAGGTTTGAGCTTGCCTTCTGCTTCGGCTTTTTCAATCATTGCCAGCGCGATCCGGTCTTTGATGGAGCCAGCAGGATTGAAGAATTCCAGCTTTACGTAGACGTCGGCGGCATCTTCGGGAACAATACGGTTAAGCTTTAAAAGAGGCGTGTTGCCGATCAGCTGGTCGATTGAAGTGTAGATTTTTGACATAATTTTTTCTCCTTTAGGCAATGGTTAGTGCGTTTTGTGAATATTCAGCTGTTTTTTGCAGCCAGTTCTTAAAATATAGCTGCTGGACTTTTTCCCACTTGAATTGGGGATCAGTCAGCGTATTAATGTCTTTAAAATAATTCTTAGGCAATGCGTAGTGACGATCAGGATGGGCAGCTGTTTCCCGTTGGTATTCGGCTAATAGTGCCAGACGATCGTATTCAAGGTGGGCAAACAAAAAGTCTTGATTGTCGCTGCCGGTTAGCGAAAGCAGGTAGTCATCACTAGACACGGCGTTGATCGTCAGTCCAGGCGTTTGGCGAATCTGGTCATGGTCCAGCTCGGCATAGCGTGCATGCGGTGCCGGGAAGGGAATGGTCAGGCCATTTAAAACGGGGGTTTCAACCAAAACCTCATTGTCAAAGACGCCGAAGTATTTTTTGGTCAATTGCCGTTTTTCAATGCCATACAGATAGTTGGCGGCAGCCATGGCACCCCAGCAGATGTAGAGCTGCGGGATGTTTAGGTCGACCAGCGTATCAATCAGGCGCGTGACCTCATCATGATATTCGACCTGTGCAAACGGAATCTGCTCAATCGGGGCACCCGTAATGATGAATCCTTGCAGCTGACTTACTTTGTTAAGGTCCAGCGGTTCAGAGATTTGTTGAACCAGTTCAGGGACCGGCCGATTGCGGTAGTGGTCAACGGGATAGAAAAAAGTAAGCTCAACCGTGGGATCAAGGGCCTTAAAGATTGATGAAAAACGCTGCTGAGTGGCAGCCTTGTCATGCATCAAGTTTAAGATACCGATTTTAAGACGCGGATTAGTCATCAGGTGCTCCTTTCCTAACGATTGCGATAGTTAAACAATCAGACTTTCACCGGTGAGTTTGTCATAATTTAAAGTGCGATGGATACAAAAAGCCCCACAAACTATTGCTAGTCTGCGGGGCTTTGCAATCGACTGGGCTGTCGATCGGGCTGTTTATACTAATGCAAAACAAGCCTTTTCCGCAGAAAGAAAAAGGCAGCAACAAGTCATGTTCATAGCAAAGTTAGACTTAATCATGATGCACCTCTCCTTTCTGGTTATTTATCAACGCATCTTTAAACATGCCCTTATTTTACATGACATCTTACAAAATGCAAGTAGATTATCAAAAAATTATTAAAAAACGGTGATTAACCGCGCCAGCCCGCGATATCGTGCGGGGTAAAGCGATAGTCAAGTTTTTTCTGATAGGCCTTTTCATAAGCAGCCTTTTTTTGAGCATAGTCTTTTTCCATCATCAACTTGGCGTTTTCGTTGACCGAAAGCTGGGGATCTGGCCAAATCAGCGGCAGAACGTGCAGCCGATAGCGGGTCTGATAAAAATCGTCGTTATTTTTTTCGGCTTTGGGCAGGTCGATGATTTCCGTAAAACAAGATATGATCGGCGCGTTGGCCCTGGCAGCGTAGTAGTAGGCACCACGCTTGACGGGACGAGGCTTGCGGTAGTTGAACCACATCTCTTGTTCTGGATAGATCAGAACCCAGTGCCCATGCCTAGTCTGCTGCGCGATTTTTTGCGGCAGCGTGCGGCCAAGATAGTTGACGTTTTTAGCCAGCGGTAAGACATCGAGATGATTCATCAAAAAGCCGATCAAGCCGCCCATTTTGAGATTGGTTTCTTGAATGACGATAAACAGGCGACGATGATTTTTTTGGGCCAGCTTGCGGATGACGGTATTATCCAGCTGATTAAAGTGATTGCTGGTAATTACTGCGCCTTGAGTTGGCGAAAGCGGCTTAAGATTTTCTAGTCCACAAAACGTGGTATCGTGGTTGAACCAGTCCGTGATTCCACGCATTGTGGTTCTGGCAATCAAGTTGTCAAAGCGAGCGCGCCAATGAGTCTGATCCTGCCAAAATTGATTAATGATATCTAGGCTTTCTGCTGAGATCATCTGCGGGTCGTCAATTTCGACTTTTTCGTTAAAGAGGCCCTGCTGCGCGTGATCGGCAATATTGTTGATCACTTGATCGCGATGGTCGCCAATAATCATGAAAGCCGCACCTGCTCTCCTTGGTCCTGCAGCTTCTTAAACGTAACTGGATTTTTCGGCAGTTCGTCGGCGTGATTGAGCATGCTCATCAATTTTTCCCGGTCAAGCTGCTGCATGGCTGGCGTATAGTGGGCCCGCACCGTTTTGAGCTGCTGGGCGTAAGGCGTTTTTTGAGCGGCTTGCCAGAAGTACTGATCATACATCACTTGATCAAAATGCCATGGCTTGAAAAAGAGGTTGTAGTGAATCAGTTTGGGATCGTCAACACGTTCAGCAGCAAATTCAACATCTTTAGGCATGGCATTCCATTTTTCGTTCAGGTAGGTAATGCGGCCGCTGCACATGACGTTTAGATAATCTTGATCGGGAGCGATGCAGTCGACATGATATTTTTGCAGCAGATACAAGAAGTGCTGAGTAAAATCGTCTTGACGCAGCTGTTTAAAATTCATCAGTAAAACGCCAGAGTTGATGTATTCAGCTGCCGGTACGCCGACTGCATTTTTGATATAGGTCTGCATTGGAGCAACGTGTTCTACGGAATGGTCGGGGGCTGCCCCGATCAGATCGTCATTGAGTGCGATGGCAAACATTTCTGCCGGGTCGCCGTTCCAGACCGTATCGCTGTCGACATAGATTGCCTTATCGTATTGCGGGAAAAGATCCGCTAAAAACAGTCGATAAAAGATGCTGGGCGTGAAGAAATCGGCCCGCAAAAAGTTTTCTTTACGATTTTGAATGGCTCCCAGCTTGGCATCATTGATTTCATAAAAAATAATTTCAACGTTATCGCGCGTCAGACTTTTAAGATTTTGCCGCGTAGCCTGACGCAAGCCCTGATGAACGATAATGATCTGATATTGGTGATCTGATGAGACATAAGGCAGGAGTGATTCAATCGCTACGGCGGCATAGGGTGCAAAGTCATCGCTGATCGTATAGAAAATTGGAATTGGTTGAGACATATTGACCTTCCTTATAGTTCAGATTTAAGCTGCTGATATTCTTCCAACAGACCATCATATTCATGCAGTCGCAAATCTTTATGGACGTTGCTGATCTGCCATGGCTTAACGGTCAGAATGTGGAACCGCGGGAAGAAACGGAAACTGGTGGTAAAGTGCTGAAAAACGGTGTCGTGATGAAGACGTCGTTGATCATTGAACCGCCGCGGCGCGATTTTTTTGGCGTGCGAAAGACGGTTGATCGCGGCTTGATCCGGCATGAACATGTGGCGCGTGGCAATCATGCGGCGTGCCTTGACGAATAGATTGGTTGCCTTGATCTCTGGCAGATTCAAAAGCAGAATTCCTGAATTGATATAGTCGGCCATGCGCATTTGATGGTGGAAGAACCATTTGCCATAGTGATCCAGTACGCCGACGACCTGCACGCCAGTCAGATCTTGATAGTAAAAATCGTCAAAAGGCTCGCGACAGATAACGTCATTGTCTAGATAAAGCAGGCGATCTGGCATGTCGGGAATCAAGTCGACATAAAGGCGCAGCATGGAATAGGGCGTAAAGCGGGAATTCATGTTGGCTGACGGCTGCGATTCATTGAATAATTCAGTGCAGTCGATCAGATGCAGCGTATTTTGTGGATTATAGGACTGAAGCTGCTGGGTCAAAAGATCGGCGGCTTTTTGGCTGAACGGTTCGTATTCGCGGGTTTCAGTAGCCGTTTTCATAGTAAGAACGTAGATGTTTAATGGCTCTTTGACATGGTGAAGCAGAGAAAGCGTAACGATCAAGACGCCATCTTCGGCGCGGTGATCGCCACAAAATAAAATATTCACGGTTTCATCTTCTTTCTTGAACGTATTTGATGGATTCATAACTGCTGCAGCGGGCGCGCTGGTTCATTGCGGCTTGGATCTGATTGTGCAGCCAGACCTGCTGTTTTTTGGCCGATTGGTTTTCAGCAGGGATGAACGGTCCATCAATAAAAACAGTTAGACGCGGCTTTTTCCCAAAACGCGGCTTTTGATAGGTCGTCGTCATGCAAAATGCCGGGCTTTGCGTTTTAACTGGAAAGCGAAAACTGGTGTCGGGAAAAGGGCGGATCTCAGTATAGGCAGGCCAGACGTGAGCTTCAGGATAGATGAAGACATGTCCTTGATGCTGAACGACTTTTTGGACGGCTTTTAAGAGCTGTGCAGTTTGGTGAAGCGAATTGCCAACCGGCAGCGCGCCGCCAAAAGAAAGCAGCGGGCCGATCACGGGAATCCCCCAGTTGGCTGGAGCTGCCAGCGCGTAGAAATGCCGGGCCTGACCGACTAAAAACGGCATGAATACGTCGTTGATCGGCTGCGTATGATTGCCATAGACAAAGTATCCCTGTTTTTGGTAGGGCCTCAGCTTTTCCAGGCCGATGATTCGAGTTTGTCGATAGCCATAAGTATACAGATAGGCAAACGCTTTGGCACTGCTGCGCACCATCAAAGACCAGCAGCGTTCAGCCGGCTTAGTGCGCAGCCAGCAAAAATCATCAGGCAGCTGAAAGTCTTGATGCGCGCTTTGAACTACGTCATCAGTTGGTTCGGTATAATAAATGGTTTTTACCAAACTTTTCACCTTCTAAAATTGTAGCAGTTAATTTAAAATTAACAGAAATTAGTCTAGAAGTTATTATACTCAAAAAATATTGCAAGTAAATACTTGCAATGTAGTAAAATTAAGCAGGAAAGGAGATGGGCCAATGAAAAGCAAGTCAGCCACCGATGAAAAAATCATGCAGGCGTTTGCTCAATTGGTTGAACAGCAGGGCTACAGCGCAACGACAACCGTACAGCTGGCCCAGACCGCTGGCGTTAATGAAAGTACGATCTTTCGTCATTTTGGCGATAAGCTTGGCTTGGCAACCGGGTTGATCGTCAGATATCGCAAGAGTTTGATGGACATCATAGCTGATTTTAAGCCGGTTTGGGATCTGGAAACCGATCTGATTGATTTTTCCAGATGTTTTCGAAAGCAGTGGCCTAAGCAGCATGTGATGATAATGCTGATGAGCACGGTCAAGGACCCAGCGCAAAAGCAGAAGCTGCATGCGGTGACTCATCAGATTAAAAATGGCATTCAAGAACAGATCACGCAATATTTAGAGCAGATGCAAAAACGCGGCCGGATTCGGGAGGACGTAAATCCAGAGCAGATTGCACTAAATTTTATTTGGCTCAACATCGGTCAGTTTTGGACCAGCCGCTTTTGGGAAAACGAGCAGCACCAGCTATCAGATGAGCGCTTTTATGAACTGTCGATACGTCCATTCGTTCATCTCTTGACGACTTAATGGCTTAAAATAATGATTGATAAAGATGAAAAAGAAAGGTTGTTGAATATGGCTTCACGAATTGAACGGCTGCGGAAAAAGTTTGATGCTTCATATATTGACGCGTTTATGGTTACCAATGAGGCAAATATTTTCTATCTTACCGGCTTTGACTTGATGCAGGGGGATGGCGAGCTTTTGATTACCAAGGATGCCGCCATTTTGATTACCGATGATCGCTATGCTACTGAGCTGCAGGAATTTGACAGCGATGAGGTCGTGGCTACGATCACGCGGGACTATTGGGGAGCTTTAAATCAGATCTGTCAGGGCATGCAGATTGAGGTCATTGGGTTTGAAAATACGATTGACTACCGAATCTATGATGTCTTAGATGAAATCATGGCCGCTGACATCGTACCTTTTGATGGGCTGATTGAGTCGATGCGAGCAATCAAGGACCCCGATGAGATTGAAAAGATCCGCTTGGCTGCCCGGCTGCAGTCAGCTGGCTATGAATACGTCTTGAGTTTTATTAAACCAGGAATGACCGAAAGACAGGTTGCCAACCGGCTTGATTTTTGGATGAAGGAGCATGGTGCCGAGTCCGCCTCGTTTCCAACCATCTGTGCCAGTGGTGCCAACGCTGCCATGCCGCACGCAACAGCCGGCGATAAGGAAATTGAAGAAGGCGATATCGTTACGCTGGACTTTGGCTACTTTGTTGAAGGCTATACGGCAGACATGACGCGGACGTTTGGAATTGGCGATATTGATCCAGAGCTAAAGGACGTCTATAAAATCGTCAATGAGGCCCGTCAAGCTGTGATTGAAGCTGCCAGGGTCGGAATCCACGGTGATCAGTTGGATGCTGCCGGCCGCCAGATCATTGAAACTGCTGGCTATGGCGATGAGTTCAATCATGGCATGGGTCACGGCATTGGCTTGAGCGTTCATGAACTGCCAAGCAGCTATGGTCCCAATGCCAGCGATGTGATCGTACAAAACAACCAGGTCATTACCGTGGAGCCGGGGATCTATATTCCAGAAATCGGCGGGGTGCGCATTGAAGACGATATTTTGGTAACGCATGGCGGAGTTGAAGTGCTGACGACGGCACCAACCGAGCTGGAAATCGTTAAATATTAAGATGGAAAAAGAGCTAGACAGTTTATATAAGTCAATTGATCAAAAAGGCAAAGCAGCCATCTTAAAAAATCAGTTTACTGATCCTTATCTATGTCAAGATAAGGCAGATTCGCGACGTGGCTTGACGCTGCTTGCTCGGCTGCCGGTTCATGTCGGCAGAAACATCGGCTATGCTCAGCAGAAACTGCGAATCACCAATCCCAATCTCTACTGTTATCCATTGGCCGATCTGCATCTGACCGTTTTGGATCTGATCGGAGCACGGGCTGATTTTTCGCTGGCACCGGCTGACTTAGCGGCCTATCAAAACAGCATCAAAGAACTGCTGGCGAATTGCCGCCCGTTTTCAGTCACGCTGCAAGGCTTGATTGCCAGTCCCAGCGGTATTTTGGCAGCGGGATATTATTCTGATGAGCTGTTTGAGCTGCGGGAGGCGCTGCGCTTAAAGCTGGCTAAAGAATTACCACTTGCTGAGCGTTATCAGACAGCATCCGGTCATGTCACGATTGCCCGTTTTAAAGCGCCATTGAACGATTCTAACGGGCTGCTTTTTGACTTGGCCAAGATGGATCAACTGCGATTTGGCAGCTTTGTCGTCAAGCAGGTAGACTTGGTAATTCACGATTGGTACAATCATGATGTAAAAGTAATTGACGAATTTGCACTGACCGCGCTAAGCTAGCATGGTTGCCAATTTTGGCGGAATAGTGCATAATTAAAAGGATGTCTTAATGACGAAAAAACTGGAGGGCTGACAAATGGCAGAAGATTCCAACATTATCTTAAACAGCGAAGATCAATCGTTGGGTACGATTCAAATCGCTCCACGTGTCTTAGAAATCATTGCAGGGATTGCCGCTGGTCAAATTGAGGGCGTTTCACGCATGCATGGCTCGATTGCCAACAGCGTCAGTGAATTACTGGGGCGTTCTGACCATCGTCGCGGCGTTAAGCTTTCCAACAGTGATGACGAACTGTCGATTGACGTCGACGTTTACTTGGAATATGGCGTTTCCGTTCCTAAGGTTGCTGCTGAGATTCAAGATAAAATCAAGCAGCAGGTTACGCTGATGACTGATCTGAGCGTTAAGGAAGTCAACGTTCACGTACAGGGCGTAATTACGGAAAAAGAAGAGCAACAGGTTGACCCCAATGATATTTTTGGGGAACACGAAAACAAAGATGGTGAAGAATAGTGGAAATTAGTCGTCATGCGATCCGTGAATGCGCCTTTCAAACGCTTTTTGCATTGGCTTCGGATCCGGAAATCGATCGCGAGGCAATCTACGCAGAACGCTTGGGGCTCAAGCCGGATGAAGAGGTGCCGGCCTACTTGCCAGAGCTGGTCAATGGTGTCTTGGCTCACCAAGATGAACTGGACGCTCAGATCGAATCCAAGCTGGCTCCAGGCTGGACCTTATCACGCTTGGCTCGCCCTGATCTGGTGATTCTGCGCCTGGCATTGTACGAGCTGGAATACACGCAGGTACCAAATGCCGTGGCTATTAACGAAGCCTTACGCTTGGCACATGACTTCAGCGATGAAAAGTCGTACCGCTTTATCAATGGTGTTTTAGGCAGCATTGAAAGCGAGCAAAATTAATCAAAAAACTCATCTCCAAAGCGGGGATGAGTTTTTTTGTTGCGGCTTTAATGCTAGAATATAAACATATGCAATTTTTATGCAGTCTGATAAGGAGAGATTTTAGTGGCAACATTGATCGACGGTCGGGCATTGGCTAAAGAAGTCAACGCCCACACTAAGCAGCGTATTGAGAAGCTAAAGGAAAAAGGCGTTACGCCGGGGATTGCAACGATTTTGGTTGGTGATGATCCAGCCAGCCAGATCTACACGCGCAGCAAGGAAAAAAAGGCGCACAGTCTGGGGATGAAGTCGGTACGAGAACAATTGCCGGCCTCAACTACGCAAGCTGAACTGGTACAGGCGGTTGAGCACTTAAACAGTGATCCATCGATTCACGCAATCCTGGTGCAAGAGCCGCTGCCTAATCATCTTGATGACACGGCAATCGTTAATCTGATTGATCCGCTCAAAGACGTTGATGGTTTTCATCCCATCAATGTCGGTAAGCTCTATAACAACGTTCAAGGCAATTATCCAGTTGCCTGCACGCCACGGGGAATTATGACGATGCTGCGCCATTACCACGTGCCATTGGCCAGCCAGGACGTTGTGATCGTTGGCCGCAGCACGCTGGTCAGTCGGCCGCTGCAGGCGCTGCTGATCAATGAGGATGCCACGGTAACGATTACCGGACGGCGCACTAAGGATTTAGCTAAGCGAACGCGTGAAGCCGATATTCTGGTCGTAGCAGCCGGCGTGCCTAATTTGATCAAGGCCGATGCCGTTAAGCCGGGAGCCACGGTGATCGATGTCGGCATCAATCGGCTGGATGACGGGACGATCGTTGGCGACGTTGACTTTGAATCAGTCAAAGAGGTCGCGGGAATGATTACGCCCGTTCCAGGTGGGGTTGGTCCAATGACGATCGCCTCTTTAATGGAACAAACGGTTGATTTGGCAGAATGGAGCGCGGAAATTAATGGATAAAAAGGATTGCCTGACGGTTAATCAACTGACTCGCTATATCAAACGCAAATTTGATTTTGATCCTTATCTGCAAAAAAATCTTTGGATCGTTGGCAAGCTGACCAACTTTAAGCAAAGAGCACGCCATCAGTATTTTTCGCTTAAAGATGATGACGTGCCTGAAGATCAGCAGGCCGTAATCGATGCCGTCATGTTTGGCAGCGACTGGGAAAAAGTCGACTTCACACCGGAAAACGGCATGGAGGTTATCTTGGGCGGCAAGGTGACGGTCTATGAAAGAAACGGCCGCTATCAGTTTTATGTCAATCGGATGCTGCCGGTTGGCGTCAGTGCAGCTCAGCTGGCATTTCAAGAAACCTATAAAAAACTGAAGGCCAGTGGGGTATTTTCGCATGCGCAAAATCCGCGGCCACTGAATCGGTTTCCTAGGCGGATTGCGATTGTGACCAGCAATGATGGGGCCGTTAAGCATGATATGATTACGCGGATCCGCAACAACAATCCCTTGGCTCAAGTGGTTTTTTATCCAGCGCAGGTACAAGGCGAGCGGGCTGCTGAGGATCTGGCTCGCCAGATCCAGCGCGCTGGTATCAATGGTACGTTTGATACGCTGATCGTGGCGCGGGGCGGCGGCTCAGAAGAAGATCTGATGCCGTTCAACTCAGAAATCGTGGCGCGAGCAGTAGCGGCCAGCCCGATTCCCGTAATCTCAGGGGTTGGTCATGAAACTGATACGACCATCTGTGATCTGGCGGCTGATTATCGGGCTCAGGTACCGGGACTGGCAGCGGAAATGGCGACCCAGCTGCATTTGCTGGACATTCTGACTGAACTGCAGCGGGCCCGTACGCAGATGGCTAATACGATTCAGAACCAACTGCAGCAGGCCCAGCAGCAGCTGCAGGTCCTGACCAGCAGCTATGTGTTTTCTCAGCCTGCTCGTCTGTATGAAGGCGAACAGCAGCATGTTGATCAGCTGACTGAAAAGCTGCAGCAGTCCATGCAGTGGCGCCTTTCGCAAACCAGCCACGACTGGCAGCGCTTGTTGGATTCGCTTTTATTGAATGCGCCAGCCAATCGACTGCAGCAGAATCGACAACAGCTCACACAACTGCAGCAGGCAATGGTTCATGCCATGGATAAGCAGCTGCTGTCGGCAGGCGATCGGTTCAAGAATCTGCTCAGTCAGCTGGATTCACTGAGTCCGCTGAAAGTGATGGCGCGCGGCTACAGCTATGTGACCAAAGAAGATAATAAAGTCGTTGCCAGCACCAGTCAGCTGCAGCCTGATGAGCAAGTGGCGCTGCATTTTAGTGATGGCACGGCTGAAGCAGTAATCAAAAAAATCAATAAGAGGTAAAAAATGGCAAAACAACCTAGCTTTGAAGAACAGATGAGTCAGCTGCAGCAAATCGTCAACGAGCTGCAGCAGGGCAATCTGTCTTTGGAAGAATCATTGAATGAATTCAAAACCGGTATGGAATTGGCAAACGGTCTGCAAAAACAGCTGCAAAACGCGGAGGCTACGGTTGCCCATCTGATGAAAGACGATGGCAAGGAAGTCGAGGATCCAACCGACAGCCGCAGCGATGATGGCTCAGGACACCAGGGATACCATTCACAGTTTAGTGGCCAGGGATTTGAAGACGGTCAGGACGATAACGTTGATCTTTTCTAATTTGCGATTAATGAAAGGAATGAGCAAATGGTCAGCACGATAACGGAACTTAAAACACGGATCGATGCCTATCTGGACCAGGCTCTGCCAATGGACATCGACCAGCCGACTTTAAAAGAATCAATGTGCTACTCGGTTGAAGCGGGCGGCAAACGCTTACGGCCGGCACTGACATTGGCAACGATTGAGATGCTGGGCAAAAAGATCGACCAGAATGCGCTGCGGGCTGCCTGTGCCTTAGAGCTGCTGCATACCTACTCGCTGATTCATGATGATCTGCCAGCGATGGACAATGATGATCTGCGGCGGGGCGAGCCAACCAATCACGTCAAGTTTGGCGCGGGGATGGCGACGCTGGCTGGTGATGGCTTGCTGACGCTGGCTTTTCAATGGCTGACGGACAATCAGCTGCCGGTTGCCGTTCAGGCGAATCTAACGCTGGCTTTGGCTAAGGCGGCCGGTCCCAGCGGTATGGTCGCTGGACAGGCACGCGATATCGAGGGCGAGGGCCAGCATCTGAAGCTAACCGAGCTGCAGTATCTGCATCGCCAAAAAACGGGGGCACTGCTCAAATACGCGGTTCAGGCAGGTGGCATCATCACTGAGCAGCCGGTTGCAGTCATTGACCTTTTAGGAACGTTTGGCGTGCAGTTTGGCTTAGCTTTTCAGATCTATGACGACATCATGGACGTGGTAGCTACGCCAGAACAGATGGGTAAGGCAACTCAAAAAGACGCCGCTGAGCACAAAAACACCTATCCAGGACTGTTGGGACTTGATGGTGCTAAAGAACAGCTGCAAAAAGCCCTTAGTCAGGCAAAAAATGCTCAACAGCAGCTGGCAGAACTGACAGGACGATCAATGGCTGGTTTTGATCAATTTTTGGCATACTTTAAACTATAGGACGAGATTATGATTGAAAAAGAACGCGTTGATATTTTACTAGTCAAGCAGGGCCTGTTCGATTCCAGAGAACAAGCCAAGCGTGCCGTAATGGCTGGCGAGATCCTAGGCAAGAACAATGAGCGCCTTGATAAGCCAGGGCAAAAGATTCCCGTTACGACAACGCTGCACATGAAGGGCAAGAAGATGCCGTACGTCAGCCGAGGTGGTCTGAAACTGGCCAAGGCACTCAAGGTATTTGACATCTCGGTTAAAGACAAAGTGGTACTGGATATTGGCAGCTCGACCGGCGGCTTTACCGACGTGATGCTGCAAAACGGCGCCAAGCTCAGCTATGCCTTAGATGTTGGTACCAATCAACTGGTTTGGCAGCTGCGGGACGATCCGCGCGTCGTGGTAATGGAGCAGACCAACTTCCGCTACAGCAAGCTGGCTGATTTTACGCATGGTCAGCCGGAGTTTGCCTCGATTGACGTATCGTTTATTTCTTTGAGTCTGATTCTGCCGCCACTGGCCCAGATTCTGAAAATGGGCGGCTCGGTCGTGGCCTTGATCAAGCCGCAGTTTGAAGCCGGCAAGGAGCATGTTGGCAAGCATGGCATCGTTCGTGATCGTAAGGTGCATGAAGAAGTGCTGCAGCATGTTCTGGGCTTTGCAACCGCAGATCATTTCGATGTTTTAGGCTTGGATTTCTCGCCGATTAAAGGTGGTCAGGGGAATATTGAATTTTTGGCGCACCTGCAGCTGGTTGATCGGGAAGGCCGCATCGCACCAGAAGTTGACATTGACCAGACGATCAGTGCGGCTTATGCGGAACTAAACAAGCAGGATTAGTTTTGGAGGTTTTGTCAATGAAAAAATCAGAACGTCAGCGACACATTCAAGAAATTATTTCCAATCAATACGTCGAACGTCAAGAAGATCTGGTCAAGCTGCTGGCCAAATCCGGCATTTGCGTCACGCAGGCTACGATTTCACGCGACATCAAGGATATGCAGCTGCTCAAGGTGCCAAGCGTAGGCGGCGGCTATCACTACAGCCTGCCAGCCCGGCGTCAGGACAATAAAGAAGAACGGCTGGCAAACGTGATGGGTAATGAGCTGCAGGAAATGAAGCGCAGCGATCGTTTCGTATCCTTGTCAATGCGGCCAGGCAACGGTCCGGTAGCCGCCATGCTGATCAATCAGATGAAATATCCCACGGTGTTTACCGCTATTGGCGATGACGCTACGGTTTTGATCGTCTGTCACTCTGCCGGAGCCGCCGTTGAATTTGAACGCACGCTGCAGGCACTGCGCTAGACTGGGTGATCGGCTATGCTACAGGAACTGACAATTGATAATTTAGCGATTATCGAGCATTTAACGCTGGATTTTAGCGATCAGATGACGGTTTTGACTGGTGAGACCGGGGCCGGCAAGTCTATTATTATCGATGCGGTGGGTTTATTGGCTGGCAATCGCGGCTCACAGGAGTTTATTCGGCATGGCGAAGAAAAGCTTCATCTGCAGGGCCAGTTCACATTACCGGATGATCAGCGCTTTTTTGCATTACTGGATGATCTGGGAATTGAACGTGATGATGGCACGCTGATTATTTCGCGTGAGATTCATCGCAATGGCCGGAACGTGATTCGGGTCAATGGGGCGCTGATCAATACGGCCACGCTGCGTAGAATCGGTGCTCATCTGGTTGATATTCAAGGGCAAAATGATCATCAGCAGCTGATGCAGCCAGAAAACCATCTGCACATGCTCGATCAGTTTGCTGCCGACCAGGTTAAGCCGCTGTTGTCCAAATATCAAGAGGCCTATCAGCGCTATGCCAAATTGAAGGCAACGCTGAGCCGCAAGCAGGCTGACTCGCAGCAGTGGGCCCAGCGTCTGGACATGCTGCGCTACCAGGTTAAAGAAATCAGTGCTGCCGATCTGCACGCCAATGAAGAAGATGAGCTGACCAACGAGCGCGACCGCTTAGAGCATTTTCAACAGATCAACAATGCGCTGCAGCTGGTCGTCGGGGTCTTAAATGAAGGCGAGGCACCGGTTCTTGATCAGGTTGCCCAAGCGATGAATGAGGTTCAAGAAATCGCGCCGTTTGACTCAGCCTATGATGAGTTGAGCAAGTCGCTGGGGGATGCCTACTATTCGCTTCAGGATGCTGCCAATGCCGCCAGTCGTCAATTAGACATGCTCGAATTTGATGACGGTCGTCTGGAACAGATCAATGAGCGGCTGACCATTATTGGTGATTTGGAACGTAAGTATGGCGATACGGTTGAAGACGTCTTGGCATACTATGAAAAGATTCATAAGGAACTGTCGACGATGGAGCAGACCGCTGATTCAGATGATGAGCTTAAGCAGCAGCTGGCCGCGGTGACTGGTGAGCTGCAAAAACTGGGCGGTGAATTGAGCCAGGTTCGTCAAAAAGCCGCCCATCAGCTCAATGGCCAGGTTCATCAGCAGCTAAAAGAACTCTATATGGACAAAGCCGTTTTTGAGGTTAAGTTTCATCAAAATGAGTCGATGACCTTTTATCCGGATGGGATTGACAATGTTGAGTTCTATATTCAAACCAACCCTGGCGAAAGTATGGGGCCATTGGTAAAGATTGCCTCTGGCGGGGAGCTTTCGCGGGTCATGCTGGCCTTAAAGACGATTTTTGCGCAGCATGAGGGCGTTACCTCAATTATTTTTGACGAGGTTGATACGGGGGTCAGCGGTCGCGTTGCCCAGGCCATTGCCGATAAGATCAAGCTGATTGCCCAGCATTCACAGGTTTTGTGCATTACGCATCTGCCGCAGGTTGCCGCTGTTGCTCAGCATCATTTTCTGATTCAAAAAACCGTGCAGAACAATCGTACGACGACGCACGTTACGATTCTGCATCCCGAAGAACGAATTAATGAATTGGCTCGGATGATCTCAGGTGAAGAAATTACCAAGCTGAGTCGCGAGCATGCTAAAGAATTATTGCAGATGGCGCATTCATAATCCACGCTAGGTTTAGTATTTGCTAAGTGCGTCACGTTAAGCTGCTAGGTGCTTTACATCCGTGAACGTGCAGAAGCTGGATTGAAATATATGGATGCGATTATCCAGCTGCTGCCGCTAAGATTACGGAATTTTCGGTTAAGAACAGATCAAAGAAACTTTATCAAATTTGATTGATGAAGATCAAAATGGGACGCCTTGTCAGGTGACAGGAGTCCCATTTTTTATTGGCTTGCTATCCAATCAGTGTAAAAACTGCTTAAAATCAAGCTTTGATCATTGAATTAACTTGTTGGTCAAAGAAGCAAATGATGAATATCGAAATCGAATTACGATCATCGAGTCAGTCATCGGATAGTCGCAAAAACTGCAAGCAAACATCTTGTTGAAATCGATTCGGTTATTAGATTTTGGCAAGATCGATTACTAAGCAGAGATGATTGAGTACATCGCAATGTCTGTGGGGCGAATGATTTGATTTTCAGCTGACCGTGAAGCTTAGTTCCTATGGTCGGTAAACCAGAAGAAAACGGTGGCTATTATAGGCGGAAAATGGTAATCACGTGCTATCCTTCATTACCTAATGATTCCTAAGATGGCAGTGGACTAAACGATAAAAGATCAAGTGTTATCGGAAAAGTTAGGAATCAACTGATTAAAATTCAGTGGTATCTATTTGCCTCAATATATTATATACGATATAATATTATAAAATAAAACTGAAAGAGGCGAAACGAGAGATGAAAATTCAAGTTTCAGCTGATCTTTTGGATGGCTTGGTGCTGGCGCTGCTTGAACGCAAAGATTACTACGGCTACGCGCTGACTCAAGACATGCAAAAAGCGATTACGATTTCAGAATCCACTCTTTATCCGGTATTGCGCCGGCTAAAAAGAGATCAGTTCGTTGAAACGTATGATCAGCCATATCATGGACGCAATCGCCGCTATTATCGCATTACGTCTGCTGGTGAATCACATCTGGCACGCGTTAAGCAGGTATGGAAAGACTATAAGGAAAGCCTCGATTCGATTTTTGAGGTCAGCAAATATCCTGTAAAGGAGGATCAGACACATGACTTCTGAAACTGCAAAGTACATGCAGATGTTAAGACGTTACCTTCGCAAGCTGCCAGATGATGAGATTGATGACATCGTTGAATTCTACAGTGAGTATTTGGCAGATGCCGGCATTGATACCAAAGCAGAAATTGAACAGGAACTAGGAACACCGCGTCAGCTTGCATTAAAGATACTTGCTGATCACTCCATCAAAGAAGAGGCTGAAGATCAGCGGGTAGTCTCAAAAACCAAGATTAAGACGACATGGCTGATCATTCTTGCGCTGTTGGCCACTCCGGCAACCTTGATTATCGGCTTGATTCTGCTGAGCGTGCTGATTGCCATCTTTGCAGTCGTCTTTAGTGGCGTGGTGGTAGTTATATCGCTTGCCGGAGGTGGCATCTTCCTAACGGCGGCGGCTATCTTTACCGGTCTGAGTCTTTTGTTTACCAACCTGGGGACAGGACTTTTCTACCTAGGGATTGGCTTGCTCGGATTAGGACTGTTGCTGATCGTGATTCCACTCGTCTGGGGCTGTTCTGTCTGGATCGTTAAGGCATGCACGCGCCTCGTTCAGCACGTCTATTACAAGTACATCAAAAAGGAGGCGGCAAAATGAAAAAGACCATTGTAAGCGGCCTGGTCATCACGGTGATTGGCGCTGTTGTGCTGGCGTTTGGCATTGGGATGCATGATCAGCGGGCAGTAATTTTTGACGGCTTGACTCCGCACGTGATATCAAAGGCCAAGACAACACGGACCCAGACCTATGCCAAAGCTGAGCGGATTAAGGCAGACGTAAGCGATATGAATGTCGTTGTCAAATCGGGCAAGACCTTTTCTGTTAAGTATGCCGGTGAAAAGATCAATCAGCCAACCATTCAAAAGAAAAACGGTACGGTGATCATCAATTCTAAGAGTCATAAGCGTGGCTTTAGCTTTAATGGCTTCAGTTTTTCTTCAACTGGCTTTTATCATGGCGTGGCAAACGACAAGCTGACGATTACGGTACCAGAGAACGTAAATCTCAAGCATTTGGCGCTGCGGGTTAGTGATGGCAAAGTCATTCAAGAACCAGCTGCCAAGATGAAAATCGAAAAATATGATTTACGGGTAAATGATGCCAGTCAAGTCAGCTTGAGCAATCTGGAAATTGAGCGGGCCGACTTCCGACTCAATGATACGGATACTGCTTTTAATGGCGTAACGATCAACAATGGCCAGCTGCATCTTAGCGACAATGATCTTGCCGTTAACGATTCTGCTTTAACCAAGACGCTGATTCAGACGGCTGATTCGGATATTACGATGAATTCTGTTGCCTTGGATGGCGGCAGTCTCAGTACCCAGGATGGCGACGTTCATTTTAACGCCATCACGATTACCAATGGCTACTCGATTACAGCCAAGGATGGCGACGTGGAAGCACTGAACACTAAAGCGGATGGCTACTCGACTTCGGTCAGCGACGGCGACAATCGCTTATTCAATCAGTCCAATGACAATGGCGGTACGCTTACTCAAAACGATGCCGCGCCAAATCGCCTGCAGGTCACTGCTTCCGATGGTGACGTGACGATTAGATAGGGGGATCATTATGAAAAAGCTGACGAAATCAAACGATCGGATTATTGCCGGTGTTTGTGGCGGAATTGCAGAGTATTTTGGCTTTGACGCAACGATCGTACGACTGGTGACTGCCGCCCTGGCTCTTTTCACCGCGATTGTGCCATCAGTCATTCTTTACCTGATTGCGGCAATGATTATTCCAGACGCATCGCCAAAGAAACCTGAAGATGATGGTCCAGTTTTCTACGAGTCAGATAAAAAATAATAACTAAAAATGCCCGGTGATTGTCAGCGGAAATAAGCTGATGATGGCAGGGTATTTTTGATTGAATCGATTAAGTAAAATTCAATTATGAAATTTGAAAAAGGCGGTCTATTTTTTATAGATCGTCTTTTAATCATCATTCAATACAGCTCTTTGACAGCGCTTTCTTTTGTGAAACGTGATCATACGAAGGCTTTATTAAAAAAATCCAAACCAGCGGGAAGCTTAACGTTATTCACCATAAAACGGCTCCAGTCCAAAGATTGATACATTTTTGGCCGATCATCTTTACTCTTAGATTAAAAGTAAATAAACTTTATATTAACTTTTGATTAGAAGGGAGCCTGCTTATGACATCTTTACTACGCAAAAAAGATATCAATGCCTTGATTAGTCACGCATCGCCATTAAAGCGAACGCTGCGTACCTGGGATCTGACTTTCCTGGGAATTGGTGCCATTATCGGTACGGGGATTTTTGTTTTAACTGGGAAAGGGGCCCTTACTGCAGGACCAGCCCTTTCCATTTCATTTTTGATCGCGGCACTTTGCTGTGGCTTTGCTGGCCTTTGTTATGCTGAATTTGCATCAATGGCACCAATTGCTGGTTCGGCCTACACTTATTCTTACATTGCATTTGGTGAAATCATCGCTTTTATTATTGGCTGGGATCTGATCCTGGAATACGCGCTTAGTGCTGCAACGGTGGCTGTGGGGTGGTCTGGGTACTTTGTCAACCTGCTTGATAATTTTGGGATTCATATTCCAACGGCCCTAACAACCGCGGCTGGGACTACGCCTGGTGTTACTAGTTACTTCAACTTACCGGCTTTCTTGGTCGTTTTGATCATTACCTGGGTCATCTCGATGGGAATCACGCAAACCAAGCGGGTCAACGATACAATGGTAATTGTCAAATTGCTGGTCATTATTCTCTTTATTGCCTGCACGGTTTGGTTCATCAAGCCGCAAAACTGGCATCCTTTCAGCCCATATGGATGGTATTCGCATCATAATGGTACGGCGACCGGAATTATTCCGGGGGCTTCGATCGTCTTCTTCTCGTTTATCGGTTTTGATTCGGTCTCATCCAGTGCCGAAGAAACGATCAATCCTAGCAAGACTTTACCGCGTGGGATTCTGCTCTCGCTGATTATCTCAACGATTCTGTACTTCTGCATGACGCTTACGATGACTGGCGTCGTTCGCTACCCAGTTTTCCGGAAATATATCAATGCGCCGGTGCTGGCGGTTTTGGCGAAGACTGGTCAAAGCTGGCTGTCGATTATCGTGTCGATTGGTGCTATTCTTGGGATGACCACCGTTATTCTGGTTCAGCTGTATGGTCAATCAAGAATCAGCTATTCAATGTCACGGGATGGCCTTTTTCCGAAGTTCTTCGGTCAAGTTGATGAAAAACACCAAACGCCTTTTAAAGGGACTTGGTTTTTCGGCATCATTACTTCGCTTGGAGCCGGCTTGATCAACTTAAACATTCTATCTGAATTGGTTAACATTGGGACACTGACTGCTTTCATCCTGGTTTCGGCGGGAATCTTGATCATGCGCTATACGCAGCCTGATCTGCATCGTGGCTTCAAAGCACCGGGCGTTCCGTTTACCCCGATCATTTCGATTATTTTCTGCTTAACGCTGGTGGCGGGGCTTAACTGGGAAACCTGGGTTCGATTCTTTGTCTGGCTGGCTCTGGGAATGGCGCTTTACTTTGGCTATGGTCGGCGGCATTCGCATTTAAATCCAAACTACAAAGGAGCTGATTAAAATGGCCTACAAAAATATTTTAGTCGGGATTGATGGTTCTAAACGTGCTGACCGAGCTTTTGAAACTGCAGTCGATCTGGCCAAGGTTTTTTCGGCCAAGCTGTACTTGGTCTGGGTAGTCAATCGTGACCGCGGGATGGATTCATCATTTGGGGTTAACGAAGACTTCTATCAAGATTTTGCCAAACGCACCAAAAAACAGCTGCAGATCTATTTGAAAAAAGCACAGGATAAAGGAGCAGATGCCAGTGCCACGGTGATTATCGGCAGCATTAAAACCGTGCTTGCCTATGATTTTCCTGATCAGCACGATATTGATCTGATTGTTCTTGGCAGTACGGGGATCAATGCCGTTGAAAAAATGCTGCAGGGGTCGCATACCGATTATGTCGTTCGTCATGCCAAGGCCGATGTGCTGGTAGTCAAGTAGATAGATTTTTTATCGACGCGTCATTAAGGAGGAAGTTTCCATGAGTAAAATTGCATCACTGGTTCCAGAAAGTTTAAAGTCATCCAAGCCATCACTGATTCGAGTGCTTAACAATAAATACGGCAGCGATCCAGAAGTCGTTAATCTGACAGTTGGCGAGCCGGATTTTAAAACGGCCGATCATGTTAAGCTGGCGGCCATCAAAAGTATTCTTGACGATCATACGCACTATCCGCACAACTGGGGGACACTAGGTCTGCGTAAGGCAATCAGTGAATATCTGGCAGACGACTTGGACCTTCACTATGATCCAGAAGGCGAAATCTTCGTTACAGAAGGTGCCAGTGGAGCCATCAGTACGATTATTGCCGGTTTATGTCAGCCAGGTGACGTCGTATTGATCCCTTGCCCTGCCTACACGCTTTATCGAATCAATGCCGAGCTGCGTGATGCCAAAGCGGTTGAACTGGAAACTGCCGAGCCTGACTTTAAGGTGACGCCGGAATTATTGAAAAAGGCGTTGGACAAATATGGTGAAAAGGTAAAAGTACTGGTTCTCAACTATCCAGTCAACCCAACCGGTGTCACCTACACTCCTGATGAGGTCCGCGCACTGGCTGATCTGCTCAAGGACTACAACGTTGCCATTTTGGATGATGAGATCTATGCCGACTTGCTTTATGAAGGTGAGCATCTGCCAATGGCTAAACTGCTGCCAGACCAGACCCTTTATGTCAGTGGGGTGTCTAAAAATGCCGCAATGACTGGCTGGCGGGTTGGTTATATCTGTGGGCCGCGTGATGTTTTAGGAGCACTGGCCAAGGTACATCAAGCCGCAATTTCGACTAATGCCACGATGAACATGGATGCCGCTGAAGAAGCCCTCCGTCATGGCAAGGCTGATACTGCTCAAATGAAAGCAGAATATGATCGGCGGCGGCAGTTCTTAATGACCGCTATGGATAAGATTGGTTTCCAATACACTAAGCCAATGGGGGCCTTTTATCTGTGGGTCAAGATTCCAGACAGCTTTGATGGCGATTCGATGGCCTATGCAGAGCACCTGGCAGAAAAAGCTAAAGTAGCCATTGTTCCGGCAGCGGCCTTCACCAAGCTTCCCGTGCGCTACTTTAGAATCTCATATGCGGCTTCAATGGAAAAACTTAAGCGGGCAGTTGATGGACTGGCCAAAGTTTTTGCAGAAGACGGTTCATTCTACGACTAGTGATGCTGAATTGCCGGCAGTCAAGCTGGGGATGTCAGCAGCTTGATAATGCGACAATAGTAAAGGACAAAAGCAAAAACAGGCTCGAGAAATTTTCTCAAGCCTGTTTTTATATACATAAATTAGTATGATAAGAAATATCGATATATTTATGATATTGTTTGTGTTTAAAGAATTTGGCGCCAGTTCTCTCCATAACGTCTTCTCAGTTCTCTCTCGGCTGAGCCGCTAAGCATTAGATCATTGGATTGGGTTGCCCAATATACGAGATCTTCTTTTGTGGCATTATGAGTTTTTTCGAAGTTATTGCTGATCTTTTTATCGAGGTCTGCATCTACCTTAAATGCCCAGCAAATGATAGATACGATCCCTAAACCAATTGCTCCTAGCATATGACTCCACTTAATGCCTTTTTTAGCGTGAAGATACCAACAGATACCTAATACAATTATAAGAATAATAAGAAACATAGTAGCTCTCCCCTAAGATCTATTGCTTGATAAAAATAATTGCTAATTAATATTATAAAGTTAAATAACATTATATATATCTATATATATGGTCAATACTTTAATTTTATTAACTGATAAATACATATAATTTGGTTTTCTAATGTTGCTAAAAAAGAGTGCTTTTTCATCACAAAGTCAGCAATCTTGAAACCGTTGAATCAATCATCAGTTGGTCGCCGAAGAAATGCAATGAACAAACGATTCTGAAGTCGGCACCAATCAATATCAGGGTTGTGTCAACTGCCAACGATTAAGAAACGGTGGCAGAATGCCTAGTATTTGAAGATATAAGAAAAGAGCCCGCCAGTCAGCGAGCTCTTTTGATTTAGACTTGATTAATCTTTGCGCTTGTTTTGATTATCCTTTAAGTGATTACGGATTGGATAGCTCAAGTAGATCGTGCTGGTCATGACGATTGGCAAGATGATTACCAAGATGATCAGACCAACGATTACCGTCATAGCAACTTCAATCAGCGTTGGAATGCCAGATGGAATCAAAGCAGCAAACGTACCGCTCAAGATGATGGCAGCACTGATAACGACGGTCCCGATGATTGCACAGGCATAGTAGATTCGCTCGCCTGGCAGGTACTTGTTCTCGTCGATTTCACGATAACGCGTCATCAAGAAGATACTGTAGTCAACCCCCAAGGCAATCAGCATAATGAAGCTAAAGAATGGTGTATTCCAAGCCAGCATGCTGCGGTGCATGAAGATGCCGACCAGCCAGTGGTTGATTGACAGTGAGGAGATGTAGGCCAACAACAGCGAACCCAGAATGTAGACTGGCTGCAGCAGCGAATGCGTGATCAGCACCAGCGCAATGCCAATCCCGATCAGCATGATGGCAGCGGTCCGGACAAAGTCGCCGCTGGCCGTGTTCTTAATGTCGTTGATCCGTGAAGACTGACCGCCCATGGCAACCGTGGCATTGCTAAGGGCAGTGCCTTTCAATGACTTACGAGCCATGTTGGAGATGTTTTCGGCATCTTTTGTGGCTTTTTCATCACTAGGGTTGGTGTCAAAGACAATCGTAATCTTGGTGATCTTACGGTTGGATGACATGTAGTTGTCGATTGCTGGCTTGAAGGTCTTGCTGTGCAGAACCGACTTAGGAATGTAGAAGGTTTCAGCAGCTGCCGACTTCTGCAGACCAGTCAGATAGCTTTGACCCTCGCCAAGTCCAGAGTTCAGCTGGTTAAGGCCGTTGGTGATCTGTGGTGAGCTTTGCGCCAGCTTGTTGATGCCGGTGTTAAGCTGCAGACTGCCGGCACTAAGCTGTCCCATCCCGGCACTTAACTGTTGACTGCCAGAGTAGGCAGAGTTGATGCCGTTGCTTAACTGTGGCGATGCGGCTGCCAGCTTATTGATGCCAGTGTTAAGCTGACCCAGTGCATTGGTGCCTTGACCAAGTGCGCTTTGAATCTGGTTGAGGCCGCTGGTTAACTGCTGCAGAGCTGAAACGGCACCTGGCAGCGCAACATTGGAGGCTTGAGCCAATTGAGCAACCTGAGCCTTCAGCGTTGCGACCTGCGTATTAAGGTTCTGCAGACTGGAAGCCGAACCGGCAACGTTTTGCAAAGAACCAGCCAGTGATTTGTCGGCATTGCCAGCCGTCTGCAGGTTCTGGGCCACGCTTTGCAGCTGACCGGCCAGCGCGCTGGTTTGACTGTTGGTCTGAGAAGCAATCTGGCTTTGAATGCCGCTAAGAATCTGCTGCATGGCTCCTTCCATCACGGCCTTTTGCTGATCGTTCAGGTTGGCTTGACTTTCAGCAGCCTTAAACTGAGTCATGACAGAATCAAGACTGGCTGAGCTGGAAGAACCGGCAGATCCTTGAATGCTCTTTAAGGTATTGCCTGCCTGTTCCAGCTGACTGCCAATGATTTGAGCCTGATTGGCAACGTTTTGCAGGTTGGATTGAATGCCAGTCGTGTCAATCGAGGTACCAGCACTCTGCAGGGCACTGTTCAGCTGTTGGATTCCGTTATTGATCTGTGGCAGACCGCTTTCCAGCTGTTGCAGCTGTGAGGCATTGGCACCGGTCAATTGGGAACTGAGCTGCTGACTCATCTGGTTCATGCCGTTGACCAGCTGCTGACTACCGGTACTAAGCTGGTTTAAGCCGCTGGTCATTTGATTGCCACCAGAACTGAGCTGTGCCAGACCAGAAGTCAGTTGGTTGGCACCAGTAGCCGCGGAATTGATCCCGCTGTTCAGCTGGTTGGTACCAGTTGCGGCGGAGTTAAGGCCATTTGTCATCTGCTGACTGCCGGCGCTTAGTTTGCCAAGCCCGTTGCGAGCCGTTGAAACGCCGTTGTTAACCGTCTTCATCTGGCTGTTGACGTAAAGCTTCTTGATCTTGGAACCAGATGGCTGAGTAACGGAAGCCACGGTCTTAACGCCTTTGGTATGCTTGATCTGTTCCGTCAACTGGTCGATCAGCTTTAAGTCTTTTTCGTTGTCCAGCGTGTGGTTGGACTTGATATAAAGCGTGGCGGGCTCAGCCGTTCCTTTGGAGAAGTGCTTCTGAACGATCAGGAACCCTTGCTTGGATGGCGTTGAGTCAGCAATTTCTGCCGTGTCGTCATAATTCAGCTTGTTTTGATAAGTGAAGTAGAATGGCGACAGAGCAGCCAGAACCAAGACCAGCGCAATGATTGGATGAGCCAGGGAATGCTTGGAAAGAAAACGCCAGAACGGACTTTCCGATTCACCGTTGAAGGTCTTAACCGGCCAGAACATGGTCTTACCCATCGTGGTCATAAAGAACATGTTCAGCGTCAGCAAGACAATCAGCAAGACGGCAACCCCAACGGCAACCCCAGCTGCGGATTTGTAAACTGAGAAACGGGCCAGACCCAGTGCTGAGAAACCGATCAAAATAGAGGATCCTGACATCAGAATCGTCTTGCCGGCATTCCACTGGGCGTTTTTGGCCGCCTCAAACTTATCCATGCCGTTTCCTAGATTAGCCTTGAAACGGTCATAAAGCAGAATGTTGTAGTCGGTACCAATCCCAAACAAAACGATAACCATAAAGACTTGGGTAAAGTTACTGAATGGAAAATTAAAGTTCTTAACCAGGTTGGTAACGATTGAAAAGGCGGTAATGAACGAAACCCCAACCGTCAGCAGCGAGATCAATGGAACGATCGGTGACCGGAAGACCAGTACCAAGACGATGAAGATAAAGATAACCGAGATGACCTCAGTCTTCTTGATTCCTTCTTGGATGGCTCCCGAAAAGTCGTCCTGCAAGATGTCGGCGCCAGTAATATAGGTTCTGATGCCATCCGTCTTAACGGCTTTAGTAAGCTGCTTGTTGATATTGGAAACTGATTTCTTTTTAGAAACGTTTAACTGAACCAGTTCGGTAGTCTTGTCTTTTGAGATCAGGTTCTTCTTGGTAGCCGAGTTTTCATATGGGGTCAACATACTCTTGATGCCCAGTTCGGATTTGTGACGCTTCAGATAGCGAATCGTCTGGTTAACGTTTTTTTGATCCGATTTGGATATTGCACCGTCTTGATTGTTAAAAACGGCGACAACCTGATAGGTATTGTTTTGATGATGTCCCCAATGATTGCCAATCGTGCTGGCAACCTCACTTTGAACGTTGGCAGGCAGTGAGATTGTCGAGTGCTCACGCGTTAATTGATTGACGTTAGGCAGCATGAAGATCGAGATCACAACAATGAGAATCCACGCGATCAAGGATCCAACGTGGTTTTTAATAAATCGCATCTCAAAATTTCTCCTTACCTATTTATATAAAAAATAATGCACCAAAATTGCGGCTTGCATGTCCTAGGCTTTTTCAACGGGGTCAATCAGTCGAAAAAGCATTTGATGGTAGTTGACGGTCGCAACATTTTCATCTTCAGCTTGGTAGAGTGGTGTCGTTTCAAGAAAAATATAGCCTAAAACCGCACCAATCAAGACATGTGAAGAAATCAGCCGGTTACCATCCACATCAACGACTTGATCGACCAGCTTGATCATTCGCTTGATTTCTTGATACATTGCCGAGTCGGTTGAAAAACGCTGGGCATGGTACAGGATCGCTGATAAAGAAGCATGGGCCAGTAAAAAATCACGAACGATATCCGCGAATTTTAAATAGGCCTTGGAACCGGAAAGACCGATAATGCCATCAACGACCTGCTGATACATTTGCTGCATCAATCGAGCACCAGTCAGCGATACCATTTCTTCACGGTTGGCGACATAGTTGTAAAGCGATTGTGAGCGAATGTCGAGTGCTTTAGCCAGATTGGGCATGGTTAAAGCTTCAAGCCCTTGTTCATCGGCTAATTTTTCAGCAGTAGCAAGTACCTTTTCCCGATCAAGGGTTCGTCGCTTGGTCATGAAATCCCTCCTTTACTTTTTTTAACCAGAATAATATAACATTACTAAATGTAGATAACAATCTACACTCTGTAGTTTATTTGAGTGAGACGTTCTATTATGAGATATATGTCGTAAATTATTCCATGACGGCATAAAAAAAGACCTGCAACATTTGGCAAGTCTTAGGATAAGGGATGGGCAATGTAGCGTAATTGATCGAAATCAAAGAAGTAGGAAAGATTTTTTGATTGAACCAAATAGCGATCCTGACCAAGCGATTTTAAATAGCCGCGTACCTCAACCGGCTGGCCCGCAGCAGTTTTAGGCATCAGCTGCAGATAGACCAGCAGCTGATCAGCCAATGCTTTTTGGATAAACATTTTCCTTTGAAAAGCGGGCTGGGGATTTAATAAATCTGGAATAGGAGCGAACTCAATCGGCTCAAACAAATGGTGCAGACTTTGGGAGATAATTTTGGTACTACGATTAATAATTGACTGCCGCTGATTTTGCATGATCATTCCTCCGAACACTCGTTTGTGACTATAGTATACGAACAAGCGTTCAAAAATGCAAGTGATAATTTCAATACAGCTTTTTATTTGTTGAGATGAACGGGCTAAATGCTGGTAAATAAGGGGGTGGCCACCTTAGTTGATATTGAGATGACCATTGCTGAAACGAGATGATCAACAGCCATATTAATAAAAAGAATCGCCGTAAGCATGGTCAGAAAAGATCATTTCATCATCAGGGGATATTTTTAAAATCCTCCGACTGCCATCGAACAAACGCAGGCGCTGGCCAAAAGAATTCTTAATGCAAGTGTTCTCGTAAGCACGAAGAATCAGTTGCAAGGGCAGCGGATGTTTTCAAGCTGTGATTCAAGTAAGAGCAAAATCAGAATCCAGCTGCTGATTAGGCGGATCTTGAAATTTCCATTGAATTATGACCGAATTTATTGCAGAATATGGTATTATTAAACATTAAAAGAGCTATGAGAAAAGAAGGTATGGAAGCAATATGAGCAAGCGAGGAATGCTGATTGTTTTGTCTGGTCCATCAGGCGTAGGTAAAGGAACGGTTAGAAAAGCGCTGTTTAGTCAGCCTGGCAATGATTTTCAATACTCGGTCTCAATGACGACGCGGCAGCCCCGGCCCGGCGAAGTCAACGGCAAGGACTATTTCTTTGTTTCAAAAGAAGAGTTTGAGCAGCACATTCGCGAAGGGCAGATGCTGGAATATGCCAAGTATGTTGACAACTATTACGGCACTCCTTTAAAATATATAAATGATACGCTAGACGAAGGTAAAGATGTCTTCTTGGAAATTGAAGTCAATGGTGCCATGCAGGTTCGCTCAAAATGTCCTGATGGCGTCTTCATCTTTCTTACGCCGCCGGATCTGATGGAGCTGCGCCAACGCTTGATCCATCGTGGTACCGACAGCATGGAAGTCATCAACAAACGAATCCACAAAGCTTTCGGCGAGATTCAAATGATGCAGAACTACGACTATGCCGTGGTTAATGATCAAGTTGACAATGCAGTCACTAAGATCAAAGACATTATTCGTTCCGAACGCTTGCGGGTACCTCGCGTAATGCCGGATTACCTTGAAATGTTAGGAGATTCAGAAAAATGATTCTTTTTCCATCAGTCGATGAATTGCTCAAGCGCGTTGACTCTCGCTACTCTCTGATTATGCTGGCAAGCAAGCGGGCTCACGAAATCGATAAGTACCGTGCTGACAAATGGCGTGCCGAAAACGCTGATCAGTCAAAGGACAATTACGCAGCCGAAGCATTGGCACAAGATCATCCATTGCTGCTGGATCATTACTACTCAACCAAGTCAGTCGGGATGGCGCTGGAAGAAATCGAAGCCGGCAAGGTAACGATTGATACTGATCATACGGAAGACTTGCAAGACTAGTTGCAGCTGCCAAAGAGCGACACCAGACAAAAGTTTTGGTGCTGCTCTTTTTATTTTTCATCAAGGAGGCAAACATGACGAAGATTGCGGTACATATGACAGGTGGGATTGCTGTCTATAAGGCAGTTGAAGTTGTTCGCGGCTTGCAGAAGCAGGGGCATGAGGTTCGCGTGGCGATGACTCAAAATGCAGCCCGCTTTGTTGGCCCGGCAACTCTGGCGGCGCTAACCAAGCATCCCGTTTTAATCGATCAGTGGGCGGCTACTTTAAACGGTCAGGTGCCGCATATTGAACTGGCAGACTGGAGCGAGCTGGCCTTAGTGGTTCCGGCAACGGCCAATCTGTTGGCAAAAATGGCAGCAGGTCTGGCCGATGACGCGGTTTCAGCCACGCTTTTGGCAACCAGCGCGCCAAAGATCGTAGTCCCGGCCATGAACGTTCACATGTGGAACAATCCGGCTACGCAAAGAAATATTGCCCAGCTCAGACAGGATAACGTCATGGTAATGGATCCGGCAACGGGCATGCTTGCAGAAGGGTATGCCGGTAAGGGACGCATGCCAGAGCCAGCTGCGATCGTCAAACAGGTGCAGGATTACTTAACCAATGGCCCGCTGAAAGGTAAAACGCTGGTAGTGACTGCTGGTGGTACCAGAGAGGCGCTTGATCCGGTTCGTTATCTAGGCAATCGTTCCTCTGGTAAAATGGGAATTGCAATTGCAAAAGCAGCGGCCAATGCAGGTGCACGGGTCGAATTGATTGTCGGCAGCGTTTCGGTTGCACTGCCGCATTCTGATCGCATTACAGTGACCCAAGCCCTTTCAACGATCGCGATGGCGGCTGCCGTATCCGACAAGTTTCAAACAGCTGATGCCTTGATCATGGCAGCGGCGGTTGCAGATTTTCGGCCAGCCGTTTTGGCAGATCAAAAAATCAAAAAGCATGGCGATGGCACCTTGACTCTGCATTTGGTACCAACTGAAGATATTTTGGCAAAGATGGGCGCGCAAAAACGATCAGATCAAGTAGTAATCGGCTTTGCGGCTGAGACCAATGATCTTTTGCAAAATGCCGATGCCAAGCTGAAAAAGAAAAATGCTGATGCAATCGTGGCTAACGATGTGTCTGAGCCAGGAATCGGGTTTGGAACGGATGACAATGCCGTTACGATTCTGCGGCCAAATCAGGCACCGTTGAGATGGTCGCGCCAGTCTAAGATGATGATTGCCGAAAAAATCGTTGCTTTGACGGCCAAACTGTTGAAAGTGGGTGATTAAATGGCTGAACTGGCCCAGGTAATCGTTGACGTACCGACGATGCAGACTGATCAGCCATATACCTACGCGATTCCTAAACGCCTGGAAAGCCAGATTCAGGTCGGCATGCGCGTAATCGTACCATTTGGGCGGGGCAAGCGCGAGGTGCAGGGCTTTGTCGTTGGCATTGATCAGCCGACGGAATATGATGGCACGCTCAAATCGATTATTGGACTGATGGATCTGGTACCGGTCGTCAATACCGAACTGCTGCAACTGAGCCGCTGGATGGCCGATCAAACCTATGCATTCTGGATCTCGTGTTTGTATACGATGCTGCCCAATGCCTTAAAAGCCAAGAGTCATCGAGTGGTGCGCATAGTCGACGAGGTTGATGAGCAGACGGCCCTGGATCTTTTTCAAGGAGCTGATGAGCTGGATTTTGAACGGTATCAAAATGATCCGCAAATCGTCAGCCAGCTGCTCAAACTAAAGCGGCAGGGTAAGGTCTCGTTTGAGTATCAAGTTGAGGACCGGGCCCGTGTCAAAAAAGAAATTGCCATTCAGCCATTGATGTCGTTTGAACAATATGAAGATGAGCGAGTCGGCGTTCGGGCCAACGCGCACGCACAACAGCGGCTGCTTTCCTATCTGCAGCAGATTGACGGCCAAAAAGTCAAACTTAAGCAGGCCGAAGAGCAGTCGGGGTTGAAAGCTGGAACGTTTAACGTTGGCGAAAAGCGCGGCTGGCTCAAAAAAATCGCGGTGGAGACCTATCGAACGCCGGCTGGTATGATACCTGATGATCAGCATCTGGATTCGCCATTAAAATTGAATCCGGATCAGCAGGCGGCCGTTGCCCAAATCGATCAGGCCATCGATCAAGCCCAAAATCAAACCTTTTTGCTGCAGGGGGTTACCGGGTCAGGCAAAACCGAAGTCTACCTGCAGGCAATGGCTGAAGCTTTAAGGCAGGGGAAAACGGCCTTGATGCTGGTGCCAGAAATCTCTTTGACGCCGCAGATGGTCAATCGGGTCCGGCGGCGATTTGGTCAGCGCGTGGCCGTTTTGCACAGCAGTCTTTCGGATGGCGAGCGCTATGATGAATGGCGCCGAATCGAGCGGGGTGAGGCTCAGGTAGTAGTCGGCGCGCGATCGGCGGTGTTTGCTCCACTTGAAAATCTGGGGCTGATCATTATGGATGAAGAACACGAAACCAGCTATAAGCAAGACGAAACGCCGCGCTATCATGCTCGTGACGTTGCCGCCTGGCGTGCTGAGTATCATCATGCACCGCTGGTATTGGGATCGGCCACCCCTAGTCTGGAAAGCCGAGCGCGGGCACTGGCTGGCGTCTATCAGCTTTTGAGAATGCCAATGCGGGTCAATCAGCGGCCGTTGCCACCAGTAGAAGTCGTTGACATGCGGCCGGAAATGCAGCGCAACGGCGAGACCAACTTTTCAGACCGGCTGTTGAATCTGTTGAACGAGCGGCTGCAAAAAGGCGAACAGAGTATTTTGATGCTGAATCGGCGCGGTTTTTCTTCATTTATTATGTGTCGAGACTGCGGCTTTGTTTTGAAGTGTCCCAACTGTGATATCTCGCTGACGCTGCACATGGACTCAAGAACGATGAAATGTCATTATTGCGGCCATGAGGAGCCGATTCCTTCAATCTGTCCGCAGTGCCAGGGTCGCCACATTCGCTACTATGGCACGGGAACCGAAAAAGTTGCGGCCGAGCTGCAGCAGCTGATGCCAAGCGCGCGTGTGATTCGCATGGATGTTGATACAACACGGCGCAAAGGGATGCATGCCAAGTTGCTGAAAGAATTTGGCGAACATCAAGCCGATATTTTGCTGGGCACGCAGATGATTGCCAAAGGGCTGGACTTTCCCAACGTGACTCTGGTGGGGGTCTTGAATGCCGATACGGGATTGGACCTGCCAGACTTTCGGGCCAGTGAGCGGACGTTTGATCTGCTCAGTCAGGTCAGCGGTCGTGCTGGTCGTGCCGATAAGCCGGGAAACGTCGTGATTCAGACCTTTAATCCAGATAACTACGCGATTCGCTATGCGCAGCTGCATGATTATGAAGACTTCTTCAAGGCCGAAATGAACATTCGCTACCAGGTTGGCTATCCGCCTTATTACTACACCGTTCGCATCATGGCCAGTAATGAAGACGAACGTGCGGCTGCCAAGGCCATCTATGAAATCAGAAACCAGCTCAGTGTCAATCTAAGCAAAGAGACGGTCGTTTTAGGACCTACGCCGCGGCCGATTGCTCGAATGAAAAACCGATACTATTATCAGATAATCGTTAAGTATAAGCATGATTCCAAGCTGCACGCGCTTTTAAAGGACATCATGCGTCAAACGCAGGCCAAGAGCCGTCAAGACACCTTGGTCAGCATTGATCCGGAACCACAGTATTTTATGTAATCAAGAAAGGATTTGTTGTTATGTCAGTATCAGTTGTATTTATGGGAACGCCTCAGTTTGCCGTGCCGATTCTGCAGTCTTTGATTGATGATGAGGCCTATGACGTAAAAGCGGTCGTTACGCAGCCGGATCGCCGGGTTGGCCGTAAGCATGAACTGCGCGCGACACCAGTTAAGGAATTGGCCGTTAAATATGGAATCGAGGTTCTGCAGCCCGAAAAGCTGAGCGGCAGTCCGGAAATGCAGCGCGTGATCGACTTGGCGCCTGATTTTGAGATTACCGCGGCGTTTGGTCAGTTTTTGCCCGTCAAGATGCTTGAAGCGGCTAAGATCGCGGCCATCAACGTACACGGCTCGCTGCTGCCTAAATACCGTGGCGGCGCGCCGATTCAATACTCAATCATCAATGGCGATCAAGAAACCGGCGTCACGATCATGTACATGGTCAAAGCAATGGATGCCGGCGATATTATTGCACAAAAGGCAATTCCGATTACCAAACAGGACGACAGCGGCACGATGTTTGAAAAATTGAGTCTGCTGGGCCGCGATCTTTTGATGGAGACGCTGCCCAAAATGATTGCCGGCGACGTACAGCCAGTCAAGCAGGATCCGGAAAAAGTCGTCTTCTCACCGAATATTACCAGTGAGCAGGAACGCATTGACTATCGCTTGCCAGCTGACCGGATTGATGACAAAGTACGCGGCTTGCGGCCATTCCCAATTGGCAACATGATTATTGACGGTCTGCAGACTAAGATCTACGACGTCACGCCATTGGACGAAAAAACGGATCTGGCACCGGGACAGGTCGTACGCGTTGAAAAGCATGCCTTGATTCTGGCGGCTGGCGATCATACGACTTATCGGATCAATCGGCTCAAGCCTAAGGGCAAACGCGAAATGGACATCACTTCCTATCTGAATGGTCATCAAAATCTAAAGCAAGGAGTTCAGGCAATCACCGATGAAGAATAAGCAAATTAATACCGCACGCGGCGCTGCTTTAAAAACGCTTGATCAGGTGCTGCAAAACGGCGCCTATTCCAATCTGCAGCTGAATCAGAATCTCAAGAGCAGCCAGCTGAGCGAAGTCGACAAACGCTTGGCTACCAATCTGGTCTATGGGGTCTTACAGCACAAGCTAACCCTGGAATACTGGCTGGCGTCTTTTATTAAGGGTAAAAAGATCGAAAGCTGGGTCAAGACGCTGCTTTTAATGTCGATCTATCAATATCGCTACCTGGATCGCGTGCCTGACTGGGCAGTAACCAATGAGTCGATCGAACTGGCTAAGCAGCTTGGCAATCCGGGAACCCGTCGTTTTGTGACCGGCGTTTTGCATGCCGTTTTGCGTCAAGGGCTGAGGGATGTTAACGCCATCGAGGATCCAATCAAGCGGCGTTCAGTGGAGTTCAGTCTGCCGCAATGGCTGGTTGATGAATTGATCAAACAATATGGTCAGTCGACTGCCGATGCAATTTTTAAGGCCGTCAACGAACCAGCCCGCGTGTCACTGCGGGTAAATGAGGCCAAGGCGACTATTCCCCAGGCAATTGCCATTTTAAAAGAGCAGGGCGTTGAAGTTGAGCCTAGTCAGGTTGCCAAGGCCGGTCTGGTGGTTAAAAGCGGCGATGTCGTCAATACAGACGTGTTTATGCAGGGATTGGTCACGATTCAAGACGAAAGCGCCATGCTGGCCGTAGAAAGTATGACGATTAACCCAGCAGATCAGGTTTTGGATGCCTGTGCCGCGCCGGGAGGGAAAACCGTCCAGATTGCGGCTGCCTTGGATGAAAAACAGGGTGGCAGCGTTACGGCCTTAGACATTCATGCCCACAAGATCAAATTAATTGAAAAAAATGCTCAGCGGCTTGGCGTGGCTGAGCGCGTCCATGCTTGTCAACTGGATGCACGCAAGGTGGATGAAAAGTTTGAGGATGGCCAGTTTGACAAAATCTTAGTTGACGCGCCCTGCAGCGGAATTGGCCTTTTGCGCCGCAAGCCCGAGATTCGCTATGATAAAAAACTTAGTGACAGTCAAAATCTGCATGAAATTCAGCTGGTAATTTTAAATGCAGTTGCCCCAAAACTAAAAAAAGGCGGTATAATAACATATAGTACGTGCACGATTTTGCAGCAGGAAAATGATGGTACTGTGCAGGCCTTTTTAGCCGCACATCCCGAATTCAGACTGCTAAAGACGCAAACGGCGCGTACCTTGAAAAACGCGCGAACGGGGGCAACCTTGACGATTTTGCCAAGCGATTATGGTTCTGATGGATTCTTTATCAGTAACCTCCAACGTTTGTAGAAGGGAACATAGACCCATGGAAACAGCCTATCAATCAGATATTGGACAACAACGATCTGAAAATCAAGATCGCGTCGATAGTTTTGCCACGGATGCCGGAATGCAGCTGGATTTGGTTGCAGATGGCATTGGTGGCAATCGTGGCGGGGATGTTGCCGCTCAAACAACCGTTCAGACTCTCGGTCAGCGCTTCTTAAAGTCTGCGCCCAATGATGAGGCAGCTGCTAAACAGTGGCTTGCCGATCAGGTGCAGCAGATCAATGATCAAATCATTGACGAATCACGCAAGAATGAAAATTATCAGGGAATGGGGACCACTTTGGTAGCCGCCATTTTCTTTAATGATCGGCAAAAAATCGTAATTGCCAATATCGGCGACAGTCGTGGCTATATCATGCATCAAAACGTCTTGACACAGGTCACGGTTGATCATTCCTTGGTAAATGAGTTAGTCAAGAACGGCGATCTAACCGAACAGGAAGCCGCCGTGTCACCACAGAACAATATTATAACCCGGGCAATTGGAATCTCGCATGATGCGCAGATTGATGTTAACGTTTTTCCATTTGAACCGGGAGATCAATTGCTAATGTGCTCGGATGGCCTGTCCAAAACTGTTGATAAGCAGGAATTGACCCAAGTGCTGCAAAGCGATGCACCGCTGAAGGACAAGTGCAGCGTTTTGGTTGAAAAAGCCAATGCAGCTGGTGGCCCGGACAATATCACCGTTCTGATCAGCCAAAATGATCAGGAGAGATAAAATCAATGAAACCCGGATATGAGCTTAATCACCGGTATAAAATAATCGAATCGCTGGGTGAGGGCGGCATGGCCAATGTCTACCTGGCTCACGATCTGGTGCTGGATCGCGATGTTTCGGTCAAGCTGCTGCGCTTGGACCTGCGCGATGATCCGAGTACCAAACGTCGCTTTGAACGAGAAGCCATGGCGGCCACTCAGCTTAACGATCCTCATATCGTTGGCGTTTATGATGTTGGCGAAGAGCATGGCATTCAATACATGGTAATGGAATACGTTAAGGGTACCGACCTGAAAAACTATATTCATGATCACTATCCAATTCCCTTGCCGCAAGTCATCGACATTATGGAACAGGTTTTGTCAGCAGTGCAGACCGCCCATGCTAACGGCATTATTCACCGCGACTTAAAGCCACAGAATATTTTGATCGATGAGAATAAAAATATTAAGATTACGGATTTTGGGATTGCCATGGCGGCTTCGCAAAATTCAATGACGCAAACCAATAGTCTGTTGGGATCGGTTCACTACCTTTCTCCCGAACAGGCGCGCGGCAGCATTGCAACGCCGCAGTCTGATATCTACTCTTTAGGAATCATCCTATTTGAACTGCTGACTGGTCAAGTGCCTTTTGAAGGTGAGACAGCGGTTTCGATTGCCTTAAAACACTTTCGCGATGAGATTCCGTCAGTGCGCAAATTCAATCCGCAGATTCCGCAGCCGTTGGAAAACGTGGTCTATCGGGCCACTGCCAAGCACCCTTGTGACCGATATCACGATGTTGAGGCAATGGCGGCTGATCTGCAGACCTCGTTGGATCCATCACGGGCTGATGAACCAAAATTCGTAGTTGGTCAACATTCCAGCAACGAAGAAACCAAAGTATTGGATCTGGATGCAATTAAAGAGGCCGCCAATCTTGATGAGGCCAGCGATGAAAAGGTTGACGACGACACCAAACAACTGACGGCAACGCGACAAAGCCGTATGAAACGCTCAATTCAGCGCCACCCAATTCGCAAATGGGCGGTTATTTTAGTGCTGCTGGTCGTGGCCATCGGAATTGGTACCGGTCTTTACATGCATCGATCGGTCAGCGTTCCTGACGTTGAGGGACTGACGACGGCACAGGCGGAAAAGAAACTGCAGGCAAATCATCTGCGCTTAGGCAACGTTACCGAAAAAAGCAGTCAGACCGTGGCTAAAAATCATGTCGTCAAAGTTGCTGGCAATCAGCATCGTGCCCATGCCGGCCAGTCGATTGATCTGGTTGTCAGCCGCGGCGTTAAGACATGGAAGATGGCTGATTACGTTGGCGACAGCTATTCTGACACGGCTGATGAGCTGCGCGATAAAGGCTTTGTCGTTAAGCAGACTAAGAAATATTCTGATACCGTTGCAACGGGGAAGGTCATTAAACAAAGCGTCAATGCCGGCACGACGATCAATCCCAGCCAGCAGACGGTCACGCTGACGGTTAGCGCCGGCAAGAAACAGGTCACTATTCCAAGCTTTAAAGGCAAGGATGTCAGTGAAGTGCAGGATTTTGCCAATAAGCACCAGCTGCAATTGACGACGACGCAGAAAAATTCAACAACCGTTGCTACCAACCATGTGATCCAGCAAACGCCGAAAGCAGGCGGCAAGCTGACGCATGGTGATACCTTGACCGTTCAGATTGCCAGCAATTCCAACGAGTTAAGGACGACCAATATTCAAATCAACATTCCGTTTGATGGTAATGGCGGCAAGAAGGAAAACCGAGTACAGGTATATATTCGCGATGCCTATCATAACCTGACGATGGAATATGAGGATATTACCATCAATCAAGAAACAACGATTAACGTACCATTTACGCTGCGTAATGGTCAGACTGGCGCCTACCGAGTAATTCGCAATGGTCAGACTATTATGAGCGCGACGAATATTACAGGATAAGTTGAGGTGTAAAGTGCAACAAGGAATCATCCAGCAATCGCTCAGCGGCTTTTTTGACGTGCTTTGTGACGGTGCAGTTTATCGCACGCGTGGCCGGGGCAACTTCCGTAAGCGCGGCATTAAGCCAATCGTTGGCGATCAAGTAGAATTTGCAGACGGCTATCTGCTTAAGGTGCTGCCCCGTAAGAATCAACTGCGGCGGCCGCCAGTAGCCAATGTCGATCAGGCAGTCGTCGTTACGGCCGCTAAACAGCCCAAGTTTTCCAGCAATTTATTGGATCGTCAGCTGATTGCTCTGGAAAAACAAGCCATTGAACCAATCATTTATTTTTCTAAGACGGATCTGCTAAATGATGAAGAATGGCAGGATCTGCAGCCGATCTTAGCTGGCTATCGGGCAATCGGCTACGCAGTAATTGCGCAGCGGCCGCCGTTTGGCCAAACAACACTGGATCAGCTTCAACAGCTGCTTAGTCATCATATCGTTACGATGATGGGGCAGACCGGGGCAGGCAAGTCAACGCTGCTGAATTATCTGGCGCCTGAATTAAATCTGGCAACTGGTGAGGTCTCGCAGGCTTTAAAACGCGGGCGGCATACCACGCGTAAAGTCAGCCTGATGACGATTGGCGAGGCCTTGATTGCTGATACGCCTGGTTTTTCGTCATATGAGGATTTTGATATGGACGTGACGGAGCTTTCAAAATTATTTCCAGAAATGCGTCAGTTGGCCCCAGAATGCAAATTTCGCGGCTGTCTGCATCTAAAAGAACCTGGCTGTGCCGTGAAGAAAGCCGTCGAGCATGGTACAATAATGAAGAGCCGGTATGACAATTATGTTCAGTTTAATGAACTGATTGTCAGCCAAAAACCAAACTATTGAATTGAAACGAGGGAAAAAGATTATGATTAAAGTAGCTCCATCGATTTTGAGTGCAGACTACATGAATCTTGAAAAGGACATCAAGCTGGTTGACCAGGCTGGTGCTGAAGAACTGCACATTGACGTGATGGATGGCACGTTTGTTCCAAGCATTTCCTATGGCCCAGGCTTTGTAAAGGCAATTCGTCAAATCACTGACATGTACCTGGACGTTCACATGATGGTTCAAAATCCTGAACACCTGATTCCAGCAATGGCAGAAGCTGGTGCTGACAACATTGGCGTTCACGTTGAAGCAACGCCGCACATTCACCGTGCCCTGCAGCTGATCAAGAACGCAGGCAAGGATGCTGAAGTCGTGATCAACCCAGGGACGCCGGTTGAGATGATCAAGCCGGTTCTGCACATGGTTGACCAAGTATTGGTAATGACTGTTAACCCTGGCTTTGGCGGTCAAAAGTTCCTGCCAGAAACGGTTGCCAAGATTGCTGAATTGGATGCAATCAAGAAAGCTAACGGCTATGACTTTGACATTGAAATCGATGGTGGGATCAACAATGAAACGGTTGTTGACTGCTACAAGGCTGGCGCCACGGTTGCGGTTGCCGGTTCATACGTCTACAACGCCGAAGACCCACTGGCCCGCATTCAAGCACTGCGCGACGCTACTAAGTAATCAGGTTAATTAGGTTAAAAACGTGACGAAGCGATTCGTCGCGTTTTTTGAGAGGCTGCTTATGAATGAAAAAATCAACATTATGGTTGGCGGGCCAGAAGCGCTGATTCCTTATGATCAAGTCGCTGATCATCGCTCTGAGACTTGGCTGGGCGTTGATTTAGGAGCAACCAGACTGCTTGAGCATGGTATTGTTCCCGAATATGCTGCTGGCGACTTTGATTCCAGCACGCCTGAGCAATTAGCACGAGTCAAAGCGGCGGTCCCAAAAGTAGATATCTATCCACCGGAAAAAGACTATACCGATACTCAGATCGGTATTTTACTGGCAATGAAATATTACCAGCCAGCTTCAATCACGATCTGGGGGACAACGGGAGGCCGCCTGGATCAGCTGCTGGCCAACCTGTACACGCCATTGATGGAGCCATATCGTAAGTACCTAGCAAAGATTCATCTGGTTGATCGTCAGAATACGGTTGATTTTTATGAACCGGGCAGCTATGAGATTTATAAAGTGCCTGAGATGCCGTATCTGGCTTTTGTCAATCTGACGCCGGTAACCGGTTTGACATTGCCTGATGAAAAGTATAATCTGGATCATTTTGACAGCCCGCTGCCCATTTCCTGGTCCAGCAATGAGTTTGTCGGGACGATCAATCATTTTTCTTTTGACAGTGGAATCGTGGCCGTTATTCAAAGTCGTGATGTCCATTCACAGGGGCCTTTCAAAGGTGTCAAGTGAAAATACTTGAAAGAAAACTATTGCATTGAAAGCCCCCCTATGGTAAATTATTTAGGTGAGTTACAGCGCGCATCTCAGCGCGGAGAAAATAACTGATGAGGAGAGGAGGGTTCCACATGGCTAAGGATTTCATGACCGGTAAGCGGACGCGCTTCGGCAACAAGCGTTCACACGCCCTTAACTCAAGTCGTCGTACCTGGAAGCCAAACCTGCAAAAGGTTACCATTTTGGTAAATGGCAAGCCAAAGAAGGTTTACGTTTCAGCACGTACCCTGAAGTCGGGTAAAGTGACTCGGGTTTAGTCCAAAAACATAGGCTGTCCGCCTTGCGGGCGGCTTATTTTTTTGCTGATTGGTTTAAGCAATGCGGGCTAATTTGCTTTTTGACATTGCTGTGCTATGGTAAGATGATAGAGATATCAACTTGATGACAAACGATTAAGGGAGGCCATTGAAGATGGCAGTTAAGATTAAAACAAAGTCTGGCACGATCGATATTGCTAATGATGTGATCTCAACGGTCGTAGGCGGCGCCGCTACCGATAACTATGGCGTAGTAGGGATGGCCAGTCGCAATCCATTAAAGGATGGCGTCAACCAGATTCTGCGGCATGACAGCTACAGCAAGGGCGTTGTTGTTCGTCAGCAAGACAATGGCGTTTCCGTTGACGTTAATATCATTGTTGGCTATGGCACGAAGATTTCAGAAGTGTCTAAGAGCGTCCAAGAAAAGGTCAAGTACAACCTCGAATCCATGCTGGGCGTCACGGCCAATGCCGTCAATGTATACGTTCAAGGCGTTCGCGTTTTGGGCGATGATTAAGACGTGCCACGGGAGGAATTGATTTTGACAGTTACCAAGATTACTAATCTCGAATTCGGCAAGATGGTTCAGGCGGCAGCCGCCAAACTGAACGCTCAAGCCGAATTCATTAATTCGTTAAATGTATTCCCGGTTCCAGATGGTGACACGGGAACCAACATGAGTATGTCAATGACCAGCGGTGCCAAATATGAGCGTGAAGCTACCAGCACCAACGTTGGCGACTTGGCGCAGGCACTGGCTAAAGGTCTTTTAATGGGTGCCCGGGGCAATTCCGGCGTTATCCTGTCGCAGATTTTTCGTGGCTTTGCCAAAGGCTGTGCCGATAAGCAGGAATTATCAGCCAAAGATTTTGTTGACGCCTATGCCAATGGTGCCCAAACGGCCTACAAGGCAGTTATGAAGCCAACGGAAGGGACGATTCTGACAGTTGTTCGCGAATCAGCTCAAGCCGGTTTAAATGAGGTCAAGGCTGGGAATGATGATCTGGTTGACATTATGGAAAAAATCTATGATGCCAGTGAAGAAGCCTTGAAAAAGACGCCGGATCTGCTGCCGGTGCTCAAGGAAGTCGGGGTAGTTGATTCTGGTGGTCAAGGGCTGGTGTTTGTTTTGCAGGCCTTTTATGAATCATTAAGCGGCAAGGTTGCAGAAAACGACCTGGTTAAGCCGGATAATGCTCAAATTGATGAAATGATCAATGCCAAGCATCATCAAAGCGCACAGGGTAAGCTGGATCCGAATGACATCAAGTACGGCTACTGTACACAGATGATGGTTCGGATTGGCCGTGGCAAGCAGGTAACGCAAAAATTTGACTACGACACCTTCTATAACTACCTGGCCAAGCTGGGCGACAGCCTGTTGGTCATTAATGACGATGAGGTTGTTAAGGTTCACGTTCATACTGAATTCCCAGGCAAGGTACTTTCCTGGGGTCAGCAGTTTGGTGATCTGCAGACGGTCAAGGTTGACAATATGCGTTGGCAGCAAGAAGAGATCATGGAAAAAGACGAAGGCGAGCCGACACCGCTTGAAAAGGCCAAGGAAGCTGAAAAGCCGGCGCTGGACACAGCAGTGATTGCCGTAGCCTCTGGCGATGGGATTGCCAAACTGTTGGAAAGTCTTGGCGTAACCCATGTGATCAACGGCGGTCAGACCATGAATCCAAGCATTCAAGAAATTGCCGAAGCTATCAACGAAAGCGGTGCTAAGCAGGCCTTGGTATTGCCTGACAATGGCAACATCTTTATGGCTGCCGATCAAGCTGCCGAAGTTGCCGATATTCCAACTAAGGTCGTTCATGCCAAGACGATTGCGCAGGGCATGAGTGCCATGCTGGAATTCAATCCAGAAGCTGACCTGGCAGAAAACCAGGCCAACATGGAAGGCAACCTGGATATGGTTAAGAGCGGCGAGGTTACCAACGCGGTTCGCGATACGACGATTGATGGTCAAACGATCAAGAAAGATGACTTCATGGGAATCGTGGATGGCAAGATCGTCAATACGGCGGCCGATGTCAAAACGGCAGCAATCGAAATGGTTAAGCAGATGCTGGATGAAGACAGCGAGATCGTTACGATTCTTTATGGGGTCGATGGCGATAAAGAAACTGCTGAAGCCATCAAGGAAGCCATTTTGGCCGTTGATGACGAATTAGACGTTCAGATCTATGATGGTGGTCAGCCAGTCTATCCATATCTGATTTCGGTTGAATAATTATCAGCGCTGAATTGGCGTAATCAAGTCGTGTCGTCAGCAGGCGATGTGGCTTTTTTATTACCAGCAATAAAAGGGGGCGTTTGTTTGAAAAGTCTGCAGGATCCAGTTGGCTGCCTAAAAGGGGTTGGCCCGAAAACGGTTGAGGCACTGGCGACTTTAGACATTAAAACGGTTGAGGATCTATTGACGTACTTTCCTTCACGCTATGATGACTTTGCCCCGACTGATCTGAGCACTGCCAAGGATCGTCAAAAAGTAACGGTGCATGGTACGGTGAGCTCGGAGCCGGTTTTGACGCGGTACGGCTATCGACGCAATCGTTTGAGTTTTCGGCTGTTGGTTGATCGCAACGTTGTCTTGACGACTTTTTTCAATCAGCCATATTTAAAAAACAGTATTATCTTAAACACCCATGTTACCGTTCAAGGAAAATGGGATGCCGCGCGCCAGCAGATTCTGGGAACTAAATTGTTTACTCAGAACCAAGAGCGTGAATTAGGCGCGATCTACCCAGCCAACAAGCATGTTTCACAAAAAACACTGCGTAAGTTGATCAAACAGGCCTATGATCAATATAAAGACGTGATTGCCACCTTGCTGCCGATTTCGCTGCGCCAACGCTATCAGCTGATGGAACGCCGCGAAATGATCAAGCAGATGCATTGGCCTACTACGCCGTTTGTTGCCAAGCAGGCGCAAAAAACAGCTGCCTATGAAGAATTCTTCTTGTTTCAGCTGAGACTGCAGGCAATTCGACGGGCGCACCGGCAAGACGATGGCAATCAGATTCTGTATAACAATCAGGAACTCAAGGAATTTATCAAAACGATTCCTTTTGAGCTGACTGACGCGCAGAAACGCTCGGTCAATGAGATCTGTCGCGACCTGCGCGCGCCTTACCAGATGAACCGTCTTTTACAAGGGGACGTGGGGTCAGGCAAAACAATCGTTGCTGCGCTGGCAATTGCGGCCACGGTCAATGCTGGCTATCAGGCTGCTTTGATGGCGCCGACCGAGATTTTGGCGGCCCAGCATGCTGCCAAACTGGCTGATATTTTTGAAGGCACGCATGTCAGCGTCGGTCTTTTAACTGGGTCAATGACTGCTAAGCAGCATAAGCAGCTGCTTAATGAGATTAAAGCGGGAACCATTAATCTGGTTGTTGGCACGCATGCTTTGATTCAAGACAAGGTTGATTATGCCAATCTAGGGCTGGCGATTATTGATGAGCAGCACCGGTTTGGGGTTCGTCAACGGCAGCTGCTGCGCGAAAAAGGCGAGAATCCGGATGTCTTGGCGATGACGGCCACGCCGATTCCGCGGACGCTGGCAATTACAACCTATGGCGAGATGGACGTTTCGATCATTGACCAGTTGCCAGCTGGCCGCAAGCCGATTGAAACGCGTTGGCTGCGAGAAAATCAGAGCGGAGCCGCGCTGTCGTTTTTAAAAGAACAGCTGGCAGACGGCGCGCAGGTTTATGTAGTCAGTCCCCTGATTGAACAGTCGGAATCAATCGATGTAAAAAACGCAACCGATCTCTATGAAAAGTTTGCCGAATATTTCGCGCCCGACTACCGGGTTGGACTGCTGCATGGTCGGATGAGCAGTGATGAAAAAGCGGCGGTTATGCAGCAGTTTAAGGACAATCAGCTGCAGGTACTGGTGGCAACGACCGTAATTGAAGTCGGTGTCGACAATCCAAATGCCACGGTCATGCTGATCTATGACGCGGATCGCTTTGGGCTGGCCCAGCTGCATCAATTGCGCGGTCGTGTCGGGCGTGGACAGCGCCAGAGCTATTGTCTGCTGATTGCTGATCCAAAAACTGAGGATGGTCAGGCCCGGATGCAGACCATGACTGAAACGACAGACGGGTTTGCCGTTGCTCAGCGCGACTTGGAGCTTAGAGGTTCAGGAGACGTCTTAGGAACCAACCAGTCAGGCCTGCCGCAGTTTAAAGTCGGCGATCCGATTGGAGATTTGAAGATGCTGCAGACGGCGCGGGCTGACGCAGGCGCGCTCTTGGCTGCACCGCATTGGGATGAAAAAGATGAGAATCAGCCGCTGGTACTGTATTTAAAACGTCATCAGCTGGAAACGCACTTTGATTAAGGAGAGAAAAAATGATTAAAATTGCTGTAGATGCCATGGGCGGCGACCACGCACCCCAGGCAATCGTTGCTGGAGTTGAAGCAGCCCGTGATCAGTATGCCGATTTGGAATTTGATCTGTACGGCGATCCCCAAAAAGTTGAACCGCTGATTAAGGATCAGACGCGGCTGCACTTGGTAAAAACCACCGAAGAAATCGAAATGGGCGAAGAACCAGTTAAGGCCATTCGCCGCAAGAAGGATTCCTCGATCGTGCGGGCCGCGCAAGCCGTTAAGGAAGGACAGGCCGATGCCTTCTTTTCGGCTGGCAATACTGGCGCGATTTTGGCGGCTGGTCTGCTGATTGTTGGCCGCATTAAGGGAATCGATCGGCCGGGTCTGACCAGCGTTTTGCCGATTGCGGAACCAGGCAGCTTACGGCACAGTTTTGTCTACCTGGATTGTGGCGCCAATGCTGAGGCCAAGGAGCGCAATCTGGTTCAGTATGCTCATTTGGGCCGTTTCTATGCCGAAAGCGTGCTGGGAATCGAGAATCCACGGGTGGCGCTGCTCAACAACGGTGCTGAAGAAGACAAAGGCGACCGGCTGCATAAAGAAGTTCACCAGCAGCTTAAGGCCGAAGACAATCTGAATTTTATCGGCAACGTGGAAGCGGGCGACTTGCTGGTTGGCAAGGCAGATGTCATAGTCAGCGACGGCTGGACGGCCAACGCGGCACTGAAGGCAACTGAAGGTACTGCTAAGATGTTTTTGAAGCTGATCAAAAATGGGATCTTAAATGGTGGTCTGCGGGCCAAGATCGGCTACCTATTCTTAAAGCCCGTCTTTAAAAACATTGCCAAGCAGATGAGCACTTCGACTTATGGCGGGGCCGTACTGCTTGGCTTGAAGGCGCCAGTCGTCAAGACGCATGGCTCTGCTGATGCGGTTGCAGTCAAGAATACGATTGGCCAGATTCGCACCATGATCCAGACCGGCATTATAAAAGAAGCCGTTGACTACTTCAGTCCCGAGGAAAACATGGACAATCAGCCTAAAAACTAATACAATAGGAAAAGTTAGTTCAAAATAAAATTGTGAGGTAGAACAGACGATGGATAAAAAGGAAATCTTTGACAAGGTCTCATCAATCGTAGCCGATCACTTTGACATTGATCGGGCTAAGATTACGGAAGACCTGAACTTAAAGACCGACCTGGATGCCGATTCCATCGACTTTGTAGAATTCGTTCTGGAAGTCGAAGATACTTTTGGTGCTGAAATCGAAGACAGCGAAGCCGAAAAGCTCAGCACGATCGGTGAAGTGGTTGATTACATCGCTGCCCATCAACAGGACAAAAAATAAGCAAAATCACCGGGACCGCGATGAAGCATTACTTTGTCGGCGGTCTTTTTTTCAATGGAAATTACACGAAAGGAAGTTTTTCTCATTAAAGAACTAGAAGACTATCTTGCCAAAGAGTTTGGCATTCATTTTAATAATCCGGATCTTTTAGCCGAGGCCTTTACGCAGGCATCATACGTCAATGAGCATCCGCATCAGGGACTGAAATACTATGAGCGAATCGAGTTTTTGGGTGATGCAGTTTTGCAGCTGTTTGTTTCGGAATATATCTACAAGCGGTTTCCTGAGCTACCGCAGGGTAAATTGACGCGGTTGCGGGCAGCGATGGTGTGCGAGGACAGTTTTTCTAAGTTTGCCAAGGAATGTCACTTTGATCAATATATTCGTTTGGGGCATGGCGAGGAAATGGCCGGTGCTCGACAGCGGGCCAGTCTGCTGTGTGACATTTTCGAAGCTTTTATTGGCGCTTTGTACTTGGATCAAGGCCGCGATGCCGTGGAAAAGTTTATTCACCGCGTCATCTTTCCGAAACTGGATATGGGCTGGTTTGACCACGCCGTTGATGCCAAGACCAGTCTGCAGGAATTCTTGCAGCGCAACGGGGATGTTGATATTGAATACCATCTCCTCAGTGAAGCCGGTACTGAAAACGATCCGCAGTTTAAAGTCAGCGTCAGCGTAAATGGCAAACCGATTGCTCAAGGGATCGGCAGCTCAAAGAAGCACGCTGAAATGCAGGCGGCACAGGCAGCTTTGAATCAGCTGCGCAAAAATAACTAAAAGGCAGGGAATCCCGATGCGCTTATTGTCGCTTACGTTGGATGGCTTTAAGTCATTTGCCCAACCAACAACAATTGAATTTCGTCCGGGAATGACCGGGATCATTGGCCCCAATGGCAGTGGGAAGTCAAATATCATCGAGGCCATTCGCTGGGTTTTGGGTGAGCAGTCGGCCAAAACTCTGCGTGGTAATAAAATGGCGGATGTCATCTTTAATGGTTCTGAAGACCGTGCGCCATTAAATCGGGCACTGGTTTCGATTGCCTTTGACAACAGTGATCATTATCTGAACAGTGATTTTTCCGAGCTCAAGATCACGCGCAAGCTGTATCGAAATGGCGACAGCGAATATTTGATCAACGGTCAGCAGGTGCGCTTAAGAGATATTGTTGATCTGTTTGTTGACTCCGGCGTTGGTCGCGAGTCGTTCTCCGTGATCTCACAAGGTCGGATTGCCGAGATTTTTAATGGCAAGCCCGCTGATCGCCGTGCCATTATTGAAACGGCTGCTGGAGTGTCAAAATATAAACAAAATAAGGCAACCGCTGAAAAACGCCTGGATACGACGCGAGAAAACCTCAACCGGGTCAATGACATCGTTGCCGAGCTGGAAGATCAGCTGGAGCCTTTAGCCGAGCAGAGTGCGTTGGCCCAAGACTACCTGGAGCAAAAAGGCAAGTTTGATCTGCTTGACAAGACCAGGACCGTCCGTGAGCTGGATTCGAATCAAGCCGCGTTGAAACAAATCGTCGCCAAGCAGGAAAAAGCACAGACCATGGCGGCTGAATATGACGAACAGGCCAAGGCGGCTGCTCAAGCGCTGGCCCAGCAGCAGGCGCAGCAAAAACGGCTGTTAGTCGTCAAAGATGAGCTGCAGCAAAAGATTCTGGATGCCACGACGATCATTGGCAAGCTTAACAGTAAACAGTCGCTGTCCTCTGTCAGACTTGAACAGCGCGAAAATGAAAAACAGCGCCTGCTTGCCCGGCAAAATGAGCTTAAACAGCAGCTGGCTGCAACTGAACAGGCACTTCTGCAGCAGAATCAGGCAATTGCCGATCAGCAGCAGGCGATTAAGGAACATCAAAAAGCGCTTAATGAGGCCAAATCGCAAAGTGCGGAACAGCGCGCGCAGCAGCTGGCTCAAAAACTGGAATCAATGCGTGATCAGCAGGTTGATCTGATGCAGAAACAAGCTACGGCCCATAACCAGCAGACGTTTTTGCAGCGCAGCCATGAACAGGCTCTCAATCAGTATCAGCAGCACAGCGATGAACTGAAAAACGTGCAGGAACGCTTGGAAAAAGCCCAGCAGAATGCTGATCAGCAGGCCCAGCTTGTAATTGCCGCTCAAAAGGAACAGCAAGCCAAAACCCAGCAGCTCGATCAGGAAAAAGCTCAGCAGGCTCAGCTGCAAACGCAGTATGAGCAGGTTCAACAGAGCTGGTATCAAGCGCTGGGGGATGTGCGTTCGTGTCAAAACCGCGTGAAAAACTATCAGGCAATGGCTGCCGACTATACCGGCTATTACAGCGGCGTGCAGAACGTCTTAAAGCAGCGGCGCCATTTTAACGGTTTGTACGGTCCGGTCAGTGAGCTGATCAAAGTACCGCAAGCCTATACGACTGCACTGGAAACGGTTCTGGGCGGTCAGCTCCAGCATTTGGTGGTGGCCACTCAAAACGATGGTAAACAGATTATCAACTATCTGGTTCGTCAGCGCGGCGGTCGGGCAACGATTCTGCCATTGGATACGCTGCGCGGCGGTTATCAGCCTCGCAATCTGGCACGCCTGCGCACGCTGCCTGGCTTTGTCGGTCGTGCCAGTGAGCTGATTCAGTATGATCCACGCTTTCAAGTCGTAATCGATCATCTGCTGAGCAATACGATCGTGGCCGATAATCTTGATCATGCCACGCTGCTCGCCAAAGAAGGCCAGCACCAGGTTCGCGTCATTACGCTGGATGGTCAGCTGATCAATACCAGCGGGGCAATGACTGGTGGGGCCAGCCGCAGTCAGCGGATTGGTCTGTTAAGCCAGCAGCAGATGGTTGAAAAGATGAAACAAGAGCTGCAGGTACAACAGCAGCGATCCAGTGAGCTGGAACAAAAAGTATCGCAGCTGGAACAGGCAAGGCGGAGCAATCAGCAAACGCTGGCTGCTTTGCAGAGTGAAACTGCCCAGGCCAATCAAAAACTCAGTGAAGCCAAGGCCAATCAGCAGCTCGCTGACAGTCAGCTGGCTGAGCTTAAGCGTCAGTTGAAAGCTTTGGACTACCAAGCCAATGCAGCCGGCAACCCAGATCAGTTTGCCCAAGAGATGGCCGCAGCCAAGCAAAACGAACAACAGCTCGCTGATGAACTGACGCAGCTTAAGGTCACCATGGAGAAGATCAAGCAGCAGCAAAATGATCTGCAGAACAACGCCAGTGCCCAGCTTGAACAGCTTCATGAAATGCAGCAGTGGCTAGCCGTGGCGCGTGAACGGCTGCGTCAGGCTAAAGAGCAGCGCGCGGAACTGCAGACGCGTCAAGAGAATGCCAATGAGCAGCTAGCCAGTCTGGAACAGCAATTACAGGCGCTTGACCATGATGATCAGCTGCAGGCCGATGATCGCCAGACAACGGCCGCCGCATTGGCTGAGGCTCAACAGCAGCTTCACGACGCGCAGGATCAGTTGAAAGCCAGTGATGAAAAACTGACGACGCTGAATGATCAGCTGCAGGATGCCAATGAGCAGAACGATCGGCTGCAGGCATTACAGCGCGCGGCTATCGAAGATCTTTCTGGGATCAAGTCGCAGCGGGCCCGTTTGGAGATGCTGATCGATCAAGGACTGAATCGTTTAAGCGAAACCTATTCAATGACGCTTGCCGATGCCAGACAAGAGCTCAGTCCACTGTCTGATGATGAATTGAACCGGCAGCTTAAGCTTTTGAAGCGCGGCCTGGATGAGCTGGGGCCGGTCAATACTGGTGCCATTCAGGAATATGAACGTATTTCGGAGCGCTATGACTTCTTGTCTGGCCAAAAAGCCGATTTGGAAAAAGCCAGAGATCAGCTTAAGGAAACCATGGATGCGATGGATGAACAGGTTAAGACGCGCTTTATCAAGACTTTTAAAGAAGTATCGGCCGCCTTTACCGAAACGTTTGCCACGATTTTTGAAGGTGGTCAGGCTAAACTGGTGCTGACTGATCCGGATGATGTTTTGACTAGTGGGGTCGACATCATGGCCCAACCGCCTGGCAAACGCAATCAACAGCTGAGCCTGCTTTCTGGTGGGGAAAAGGCGCTGACGGCAATCGCGCTGCTATTTGCCATCTTGAAGGTGCGGCCGGTACCATTTGCCATTTTGGATGAACCCGAAGCTGCCTTGGATGAGGTCAACGTTGATCGATTTGCCAAGTACCTGAGTCGTTTCGGCGAGGATGGCCCACAGTTTATCGTAATTACGCACCGGAAAGGAACCATGATGAATGCCAACGTCTTGTATGGGGTCACCATGCAGGAATCCGGGGTTTCCAAGATGGTTTCCGTCGATGTTGAAGAAGCACTCAATAGCGATGATCGCAATTAGGTTAGAAAGAAGGCGTAAAAATGGGATTATTTGATATTTTCCGTCGTAAGTCCAAGCAGAAAAAAGAAGAAGCCCCTGAATCAGCGGCCAGTGAAAATGCTGAAAGCCAGGCCGCTGCCAGCGAAAATACAGCCAGTCAAAGCACGGCTGCTGAATCTGAGGTAGGTGAAGGCACGGCTAGCCAAAGCACGGTCGCTGAATCTGAGGTAAGTGAAAGTGTGGCCAACCAAAGCACGGCTGCTGAATCTGAGGTAAGTGAAGGCACGGCCGGTCAAAGTACCGCAATTGAATCCGAAGCAGCCAGTGCGGCAAATGATCAAAAAGAAGCGGCTGCTGAAATTGACGATGCAACGGCAGCAGCCATGCAGGAATCGGCCGCGGCAGCCGAAGAACAAGCCGCCCAATCTGATGCCGCACGTCAAGCAGAACAGGCAGCCATTGAAAAAGCACAGTCCGAAGCCGCCAAGCAAAGCGCCGCGGCCGCCGAGGAACAAGCCGCTCAATCCGATGCCGCGCGTCAAGCAGAACAGGCTGCCATTGAAAAAGCACAGTCTGAGGCCGCCGAGCAAAGCGCCGCGGCAGCTGAAGAACAAGCCGCTCAGGTTAAATCAGCTCAGTCACAAGCCGCATCAGAAGCCATCAGCGGTGAAAAAACAGCAGAACAGGCCGCCTCGCAGTCTGCCAGCGTTGAAAATACCAGTTCAACTGCAGCTGATGAGCGCGCAACTACAGAGACGGTCAAAAAAGCTGCGGCAGCTGAAGAAACGGTTGAAGAACCAACTAAAGCAGCTGAGCCGCAGTCAGACGCTGACCACGATTCGGCTGCAGCAGTGCAAGCCGAAACGGAAGCCACGGTTGAACAAAATGATGAAAATGATGATGAGGCTGCTTCGGAATCCCAGGCCGAAGAATCGACGACAGAAAAGTATGATCGCGGTCTGAAAAAGTCACGGACCGGCTTTGGGGCCAAACTGAATCACTTCTTAGCCAATTTCCGCCACGTTGACGAGGATTTCTTTGAAGACTTAGAAGACCTTTTGATCGAATCAGACGTTGGCTATGACATGGCGATGAAGATCTCTGATGAGCTGCGGGAAGAAGTTAAGCTGCAAAATGCCAAGAGCAAGCAGGATGTCTCCAACGTCATCATTGAAAAGATGGTGGATCTGTATGAAGATGCTGGCAAGGATGAAAACCCTGATCTGAATTTTGCCAAGGAAGGCCCAACCGTGATCATGTTCGTCGGGGTTAATGGTGCCGGTAAGACGACTACGATCGGTAAAATGGCCAAGCGCTTTAAGGATGAAGGCAAGCGCGTCCTGCTGGCAGCTGGAGACACGTTTAGAGCCGGGGCCGTTGAGCAGCTGGATGTCTGGGCTAAGCGTGATGGCGTTGATATCGTCATGGGACCTGCCAACGGTGATCCAGCAGCCGTCGTTTTTGACGGGGTGAAGAAAGCCAAGGAAGAAAACTACGACATTCTGCTGGTTGATACGGCAGGACGGCTGCAAAACAAGGTCAACCTGATGAACGAGCTGGCTAAGATGAAACGGATCATGGCACGTGAGATTCCAGATGCGCCACATGAGGTTCTGCTGGTATTAGATGCAACGACTGGCCAAAACGCGCTGAATCAAGCCAAGCTGTTTAAGGAAAGCACGGATGTTTCCGGAATCGTGCTGACCAAACTGGATGGCACGGCGCGTGGTGGGATTGTTCTGGCCATTCGCAATGAGCTGCATCTGCCGGTTAAGTACGTTGGGTTGGGCGAAAAGGTTACCGATTTGCAGAAATTCGATGCCAGCGATTTTGTCTACGGACTGTTCAAGGGCCTGGTTGTCGAAAAATAAGAGGTGGCGGCCGTGGATATCGAAAAAAACGAGCGGATCAACGCACTGTTTGAGTTTTATCAGCCATTGCTGACCAAAAAGCAGAACGAATATATTCAGCTTTACTATGCCGATGACTATTCGCTTGGCGAGATTGCCGAAGAATTTGAAGTTTCGCGGCAGGCGGTCTATGACAACATCAAGCGGACCGAAAAGATTCTGGAAAGCTACGAGAACAAGCTGCATCTGTATGCCGATTTTGAGATGCGCAATCGCCAGGCAGATCGAATTCAGCGCTATGTCAAGGAGCATTATCCTGATGACGCCGAGCTGAATAATCTGATTGCCAACATGGAAAACATGGAAGAAGAATAAAATAAGCTGGCCGGTTCATTTTGAGTTGGCCGGCTTTTTGGTATAATAAGAAATGTTTGAACTATAAATTAAATTAACCTCATCGATTGCGATTGACCAAGCACGATGAAAAGAGGAGAAAAAAATGGCATTTGAAGGATTGACCGATCGCCTGCAAAAAGCGATGGAAAAACTGCGGCGCAAGCCTAAAGTTACGGAAGCCGATCTGCGCGAAACCATGCGTGAGATCCGCCTGGCACTTTTGGAAGCCGACGTTAACTTTGCTGTAGTTAAGGACTTTGTTAAAACGGTACGCGAAAAGGCAGCTGGGGCTGAGGTTCTAAAAGGCTTAAATCCAGCACAGCAGATCGTTAAAATCGTTAATGAAGAATTAACCAAGCTGATGGGTGAGGAAGCCGTCCCGCTGAATAAAGCACCGCACATTCCAACCGTAATTATGATGGTCGGGCTGCAGGGTGCCGGTAAAACGACGACGGCCGGTAAGCTGGCACTGCGTCTGAAAAACGAAGAAAACGCCCGACCAATGTTTATCGCAGCCGATGTTTACCGACCAGCCGCAATTACGCAGCTGCAGCAGGTTGCTGACCAGATTGGCGTGCCGGTATTTGAAGAAGGAACCGAAAAAGATCCCGTTGATATCGTTAGAGACGGGATGGAACAGGCCAAGCAGAATCATAACGACTATGTAATCATCGATACGGCTGGACGGTTGCAGATTGACGAGCAGTTGATGGATGAGCTGGTCAACATCAAGAACCTGACACAGCCAAATGAAATTCTGCTGGTTGTTGATGCCATGACTGGTCAAAACGCGGTCAAAACGGCGCAAGGCTTTAACGACAAGCTGGACATCACTGGGGTCGTCTTGACCAAGTTGGATGGCGATACTCGTGGTGGGGCGGCCATGTCGATTCGAGCCGTTACTGGCAAGCCAATCAAGTTTGTCGGTGAAGGTGAAAAGATGGAGGATCTCGACGTCTTCCATCCCGATCGTATGGCTTCACGAATTCTGGGCATGGGGGACATGATGACCCTGATCGAAAAGGCCCAGAAGAATTTTGATGAAGAAAAAGCCCAGGAAACCATGGACAAGATGCGGGCCAATGAGTTTGACTATAATGACTTTTTGGAGCAGATGGACCAGGTTACCAAGATGGGCCCACTGGAGAATATCTTAAAGATGATGCCTGGGATGGCCAATAATCCCGCTTTAAAGAACATCAATATTGATCCTAAACAGTTTGCTCACATCAAGGCCATTATCTTGTCAATGACGCCTGAAGAACGGGAAAATCCTGATCTGATGAACCCGAGTCGTCGTCGTCGATTGGCAGCAGGTTCTGGGCGGCCAATCGTTGAGGTCAACCGGATGATCAAGCAGTTCAATCAGATGCGCAAAATGATGAAGCAGGTTACCAATGGCAATTTTGGCGGTCTGCAGAACATGATGGGCGGTCAGATGCCTGGCATGGGCGGCAAAATGGGTCAAATGGCGATGAATCGCATGGCGCGGCAGGCTAAGAAGCGTCAGCAGCAAAAACTGCGGAAACTGCGCAACAAGCACAAGCGCCGCTAAAATCACCCGATCAAAAACTTGGTTGGCGATATAATTCAATCCTGAGCAGTTTTCTGTTCAGTCAATCCCCTGTCTCGATAATGAGGCGGGGTTTTTATTTTGATTAATGAGACATTTGATACTCATAAACCGGCAAAAAAAGATGACCAAACCGTTTCACGAAAAAGTTGATCTTTGAAAATTCCTTGTGTACCAAGGCTTTGGGCGGCTCAATGCAATTATTTTATTTTTAGAGCTTGCAAAAAACAAAAGCTTTGGTATTATTTAGTTAGTTACTTATGTAATTAACTAAGAGGATAAATAGGGAGGGTTGGTCATGCAATTTGAATTTGACCAAACGGAACCAATCTATCAACAGATTGCCGATCAGCTGGAAGACATGATCTTTACTGGTCTGTTGAAGGAAGGTGAACAGGCGCCTTCAACCACGCAGCTTTCTCAAGAACTGCACATCAATCCGGCGACCGTGCTCAAAGGAATACGGCAGCTGGTTGATCGGGGACTGTTGGAAAAGCATCGCGGCTTGGGAATGTTTGTAGCAGCGGGGGCCCAAGCCAAGATAGTCGAAGAGCGTAAGGACGCATTTTATGAAAACTATATTAAAAGCCTGCTGGAAGAAGCCGGCAAGCTGGGAATTACTGAAGAGCATCTAATCGAATTGATCAAACGGGGGTATCAAGATGGAAACATTAAAGGTTAGTCAAATTACTAAAAAATATGGCCGGCAGACGATTTTAGACGACATCAGTCTGACGATTCAACCGGGCAAGATTTACGGGCTGTTGGGACGCAATGGGGCTGGTAAGTCAACGTTATTGAATCTGATCGTTAATCGAATTCTGCCAACTAACGGTACGATTAAGCTGGGCAATGATGATATCAATGACAATGACGCGGCCTTAACGCAGTTTTATCTGATGAGCGAGGTCAGTCTTTATCCTAAGCACGTGACCTTAAAACAGATGTGGGAAATGGCGGATCTTTCTTATGGCAGCTTTAACTTTAATCGGGCACGGCGGCTGCTAAAGGAGTTTGATATTCAAGACGAGAACGTAAAGCTGAGCAATCTTTCGACAGGTCTGCAGACGGCGGCCAAGCTCATCGTGGCATTATCGGTCAACGCCAATTATATTTTCCTGGATGAACCGATCTTGGGGCTGGATGCCAATCACCGCGATGTTTTTTATCAAGAACTGCTCAAGGCCTATGAAGAAAACGTCAAGACCTATGTGCTGTCAACACACCTGATTGAAGAGATTCAGCAGCTGGTTGAACATGTCTTTATTTTGGATAATAAAAAGATTGCCGTTGATGCTGACGTTGAAGATCTGTTAGGCGAGATGTTTGTAATCAGCGGTCCGGCAATGCTGGTTGAAGAGTATGTTAAGGATCAAAACGTATTTGGAACGCGCAGCCTGGCCGGCATCAAGACTGCGTTCGTACGTGGGGCGCTGAGTGAAGAAAAGGAGATTCCGGATCAGATTCAAATCAAGCATCCGGATCTGCAGCAGGCATTTATCTATCTGACGAACAAATAGGGGAAGAATTATGATTTCATCAAAACAAAAAATCGTGGTGCAGACTGATCTGTACCGCTGCGGCAAGGGCTTTGTCATCGCTGCAATCTGGCTGGCGGCAATTCAGGCATTCTTTGCCATCTTGAACCTGATTTTAGGACACATTGACTGGAGCAGCTTTGGCAGTGATCTGCGCGGCATCTTCAGTTCTTGGAGCTTTATCCTTAGTTTGGTGCCATTCTTCTATTTTTTGATTATGCCATACAGCACTTTTAAATGGACGATTCAAAACGGCATCTCACGTAAGACCATGTGGCGTTCTCAGATGCTCAGCGCGGTTATCATTACGCTGGTTCAAGAAGTTCTGATCGTGCTGTTTGAAGTCTTGGCAGATGGTCATCCGGCAGAGGCGTTTATCGTTAACAGCAGCGTGTCGACTTGGCAGGGAATCTTGTTTGAGTTGCTGCTGCTGTTTGAAACAACCATGACGGCAATGGCAATCGGCTACTTCTTTAGTCTATTGAATCGTAAGTGGAAAGTAATCGTTGCGATTGGCGGCCCGATTCTGGCAGCATTCTGCATCTATTACCTGACGCTGCTATTGATCAAACTGGGCGTCTTCCAGTTTATTGGATCAAACTGGTCAATTGATTTGAGCGGTCAGGCAGCTAAAACGGCAATTATTGTTACACTGGTTGTCTCAGCAATCGTTTGGACGCTTTTGATGATGCTGGTTTCGCGCATCAGTGCCAAACACATGCAGCTGCGGCGCGACTAATCATTAAACGATCCCTGCCGATCAATCAGGCGGGGATTTTTATTTAGCTTGTTATAGTAAATTATCGTGCTGCCAAGATATGGATTGCTTTGCTTGCAGTACTGGGATTTCAATGGCTTTGATTGGCTGAGAACTTATGGATTCAAGGGAAAAGAAGAAGATAAGCTTAAAAAGGATTTTTTTGAAAAAAGTTTAGCCTGTCAAGAAAAAATACTTTACATTCACTTGAATGACTGGTATATTATTAGCTGTTAGAAAAAATCAAGGAGGTGTGAATCAATGTCAGTAAAGATCCGTTTAAAGCGTATGGGTTCTAAGAAGCGCCCATTCTACCGTATCGTGGTTGCCGACTCACGTTCACCACGTGATGGCCGCTTCATCACGACGCTGGGTACTTACAACCCACTGACCACTCCAAAGGAAGTTAAGTTCGACGAAGACGCCGTTATGGACTGGCTGCAAAAGGGTGCCCAACCTTCAGATACTGTTCGCAACATGTTCCAAAAAGCAGGTATCATGAAGAAGCTCCACGAAGCCAAGTACGCTTCCAAGAAGTAGTGGTAAATAGTCATGACTGAGACAAATCTAGAGACACTGATTCGTACCCTGGTCACGCCGTTGGTCAAGCATCCGGATGCAGTTCGCATCACCGAATCAGAGACTGATCGGTATCACCGGTACGTCCTCGACGTTCATCCGGCTGACGTCGGTCGCGTGATTGGTCGGCAGGGACACGTTGCTTCCGCGCTGCGTACCGTAGTCGAAGGCATGCGTTCTAAGCGGCCCAACTCTAAGAAAGTCCGGTTGGTGATTAATGACCATCGACATTAAATAAAAACTCCCACACCAACCCTGTGGGAGTTTTTCTATTATTCGGAGGATTTTTAAATGCAATATTATAATGTTGGTAAAATCGTCAATACGCATGGTATTCGCGGCGAGGTTCGCGTGATTGCCACGACTGATTTTCCTCAAGAGCGTTTCCAAAATGGCGCCATCCTTTACCTAAAGCAGTCTGCCGGTGAGCCATTACGCCTGGAAGTTGCCGGCGCGCGTCAGCATAAGGGAATGTGGCTGGTTAAGTTTAAAGGCTACGACAACATCAATGACGTGCAGAGTTTCCGTGACCACGAGCTGATGGTGACTGAAGACGAGCAGCAGCCTTTAGAAGAAGGTCAGTACTACTATCATCAGATCATTGGTTTGACGGTTAAGACGCTGGAAGGACGCGAACTGGGCGTGATCAAGGAGATTCTTTCGCCAGGTGCCAATGATGTCTGGGTCGTCAAACGAGCCGGTCAAAGCGATCTTTTATTGCCGGTAATTGATGATGTGGTCAAAAACGTTGATCTGGACAAGGGCGAAGTTGACGTTGAATTAATGGAAGGACTGGAATAATGCGAATCGATGTTTTAAGTCTGTTTCCGGACATGTTTAAGCCAACGCTGGGTCAGTCGATCGTGGGGCGGGCCCAAGACGATGGCTTTTTGGATATTCATGTAACTGATTTTCGTCATTTTACGACTGACAAGCACAATCATGTCGATGACGCGCCGTTTGGTGGTGGTGCCGGCATGCTGCTGCAGGCTCAGCCGATTTTTGATGCGATGGTGGCCATTGACGAAGAAGCACAAAAGGAAAACTATCCGAAAGGCCGTGTCATCTTAATGGATCCGGCAGGGCGCAAGTTTGATCAGGACTATGCTCAGGAATTGGCCCAAGAAGAACACTTGACGTTTATCTGTGGTCACTATGAGGGCTATGATGAACGCATTCGCCAGCTGGTAACCGATGAAGCTTCATTAGGTGACTACGTGCTGACGGGCGGCGAATTGGCGGCTATGGTTATGATTGATGCCACGGTTCGATTCGTGCCGGGCGTTTTGGGCAATATGTCTTCTTCAATGGGCGACTCGTTCAGCAATGGTTTGCTGGAATATCCCCAATACACACGGCCAGCTGAGTTTCGCGGGATGAAGGTGCCAGAAGTGCTGACCAGCGGCAACCATGAAAAAATTCGGCAGTGGCGGATGTATCAATCGTTAAAACGCACCTGGGAACGCCGCCCAGATCTGATTGAACAGGCCAAACTGTCCCACGAGCAGCAGATCATGCTTCAAGACATTAAATTGGGTGAAGACCCAACGATGCAGTAGGCGACGCGCATGATTAAGAATAAGTTTTTAAAACGACTGCTGGCCAAAGAAGATCCAACAGTCTATCAGCTCAAGGATGCATCGCTGGAACCTTCATTGACGACTTTGGATCTGATCGGTCTGGGGACGGGGATGGTCGTAGGCACGGCGATCTTTACCTTGCCAGGGATCGTAGCTGCTGAGTATACCGGACCAGCCGTACCATTGGCGTTTATCGTGGCGGCAATCGGAGCGGGACTTTCTGCCTTGGCCTACGCAGAAACAGCCTCAGTGCTGCCGTTTGCCGGTTCGGCGTTTTCTTGGATGAACGTCTTGTTTGGCGAGTTTTTTGGCTGGATCGCGGGCTGGGCACTGCTGGCGGAATATTTTATCTCCGTAGCGTTCGTTGCCTCGGGCTGGTCGGCGTATATGCAGGGCTTTTTGGGCAGCTTCGGCGTAAAATTGCCAGTTGCTCTGACTGGTGGATTTAATCCGGCTAAGGGCTCGTATGTCGATATTTTGGCGGCAATTGCGATATTGATCGTCGGCTGCTTGATCGCACGTGGCATTCATCAGGTCAGCCGCGTCGAGAATACGATCGTGGCCGTTAAGCTGATCGTGATTATCATGTTTGTCGTGATTGGCGCGACTGCCATTCATCCGCAAAACTATGTGCCGTTTATTCCCGCGCACCGACCAGGAACGACTTTTGGGGGCTGGCAGGGGATCTTGGCCGGCTCTTCGCAGATTTTTATTGCCTATGTTGGCTTTGATGCAATTGCGGCCAATACTGCTGAAACCAAGGATCCTCAGCACACGATGCCCAAAGGATTGATTGGTACGCTGCTGTTGGGGACCGGCTTTTTCATCGCTGTCTCACTGGTTTTGGTAGGGATGTTTAAATACAGCCGCTATGCTAATAACGCCGAACCGGCTGCCTGGGCGCTGCGGCATTCAGGTCATTATTTAACGGCCAATCTGCTTTCGGTAGTAGCCTTGATTGGGATCTTTTCAGCCTTGATCGCAATTCTGCTGGCCTCATCGCGTCTGATCTATGCGTTTGGGCGGGATGGTCTGCTGCCAAGCCGGCTGGGTCATATTGATGATAAGCACGTTCCTGATCACGCATTATGGCTGATCACGGTGCTGGCGATGATTCTTGGTTCTGTATTCCCATTTACGTTTTTAGCGACGCTGGTTTCGGCCGGGACCTTGATTGCCTTTATCTTTGTCTCGTTGGGGATCTACGCGTTAAGGAAACGGGAAGGCGTCGACCTGCCGGAAGCCAAGTTTAAGATGCCGGGCTATCCGGTTTTGCCAGCCATCTCGGTTGTCTATTCGATCGTTATTTTTGCTGGTTTGAATATTGATGCCAAATTACTGATGATCGGCTGGTTCGTTATTGGTTTGATAATCTACTTTGCTTATGGAATCAAGCATTCAAACCTGAATCAGCAGCTCAAAAAGGTTGTCAAGTAATTTACCCTTGCAGTCGCCAGGGGAATATGTTATATTATGTCTTGGCTTTTTATGGCCATAACAACGGTATTCCGCTGCTGAAATCGGGCAAGAATATCGACGAAAGGAAAAAATATTATGCGTCAAAACCAATTGATTGAAAAGATCACCGCCAGCCAACTGCGCGATGACATTCCAGAATTCCGCGCTGGTGACACGATTCGCGTCCACGCCAAGATCGTTGAAGGTACTCGTGAACGTATCCAGATCTTCCAAGGTGTCGTTATCAAGCGTCACGGTGCAGGCATTTCTGCTACTTACACTGTTCGTAAGATTAGTAACGGTGTTGGTGTTGAACGTACTTTCCCAGTTCACTCCCCACGTGTTGCTAAGATCGAAGTTGTTCGTTACGGTCGCGTTCGTCGTGCTAAGCTGTACTACCTGCGTGAACGTACTGGTAAGTCCGCTCGTATTCCTGAACGTCGTCGCGACGTTAAGTAGTCGAGTGTCGACCAAAACCCTTGCTGTGCAAGGGTTTTTCTTTTTGCCTAATTTTTAAAATGCCAATTGAGTTTGTGAATTTTTGCCAATTATTTGCTTGTGGTAGCAAAATGGTAGCAAACTGGTCACAAATTTTCCAATTGACCACGATTTTTCACAATCGCTTCGTGAATAACGTGTGTGTAGATTTCTTGAGTAACCCGGCTGTTAGAGTGTAAGCACACAGTAACAACACGTATTCCAACCGCCATACGGACCTCCTATACTTGAGGAAACTCATATAGGAGGCCTTTTTGGATGGCTCAAAATGAAATCGTTGAAGCCAGCGCCGCTTCAAACGATCGCAAGACTAATCGGCGCGTATTAGTAGCATCACTTTCGATTCAGAAGGTATGGCTCAACATCTATCAAGATGCTGGATCTGCTAATACGGCTGTCAGCCAAGCTTAAGAGCAAACAAAAAAGCCCACAGCATGATACTGTGAGCTAATAAAAGAGCGCCCTTTTGAGGAGCGCCCAGCCGGCTTGTAAGTTAGGAAGCACTCACTGCACACGGCTTAGTATTTATCACAAGGTCATTATAACATACTCTGATTATGTTACAATAATAAAGCACACGTGAGCAGGCTTAGGAAACCTGACTTGTGCTGAAAGGAGGCAACTCCCGATGTGGCATTTGTGCTTAGTATTTATCATCGTGCCTAATAAACACGTTAAAAAATTAATTAAGCGACTGTTCAAGTAGCAGTCACCAGCGCTCATCAGTTTGGATACTGATTGGGCGCTTTTTGCTTATCAAAATTCTGGTAATGTAAATGACAAGCAACCGGTACTCAACGATTAGAGGTAGTGATATTATGACGATATCTGCGACTACTCATAAATCGCCATCTTAAACTGCCATAATTGTACATTTTCAAATTGTCATTTCTATACAATTTTTAACTGTCCCTGACATCTTTCACTTGATGGTAAGTATGATGTTCATATTCATATTTCCCAGATGAAAGAAATGCAAGCAAATATTTGGACGGAAAATCGTACTAAGAAGTATCATGCCTTTGACAATCTGATTCAGCAAAAGCTCAAACTGGATCTGCATGGTCAAAAGGTCGGCGTCGCGATTGGCAATGGTCAAAACGGTGAGATGCTCAAAGAAGTCGTGAAAAGCTACCATGGGAATCCCAAGCTGATCGACGCCTTCTCTGGCAAACGCAAGACGCTGCGCAAACAGACCAAGAATCTGGACATATTGATTTTGGTAACGGCCTATGCCTCGCATCCATCTTCTTGGGTTTTGAATGAAGCCTGCAAGGACTATGGCATTAAGTTTGCCGTCAGTCCCAAGCTGGCCGTTCAATCATTCAGCAAGGCGCTTTACCGGGCTGAGCATCATCTGACGGTCTTTGAGCAGGGAAATCAAGAAGTTGCGTATCCAGTTGCTTAAGCAAAATAGTGCAAAATGAAAATGGCTCCGTCACGAAAATCGTGGTTGAGCCATTTTCTGTCTTTGATGTTCTCGAAGTATTCATGAGCGATGTGAAATGGCAGAGGTAATTTTTACTGGGTTTGAAGTTTTTTGAATATTGCATAATGAGCTGCTAAAACATCTAACCACCCTCCATAATGACATATCTAAATTAAGCATACCAAAACGGCCCTGACGCAAAACTTGCGGCAGGGCCGTGCTATTTTAGGTGAATTTTGAGACGGCCAGCTTTAAAATTCAATTCGCTTCTGGAAAATCGGCTGTTGACGCAGGTCGTAAATCGAACCGGTAATTGGCGTAATGGCAAATGGTCTTAAAATGCTGCGCCGTTCAGAATGGTTTGCCGAAATCTGCTGCATTTCCGGTCGTGCGGCAAAAATCTGCTCCAGATACTGCTGATCAACCTCAGCTGCCGTGCCGGTTAAGGTGAAGCCAACACTGTCCAGGGTTTCGCTGCCTTTTAAAGCCGTGATCGAGATGCGGGGATGCGCCTTTAAACGTTGGTAAAATGGTTTTTGATAGGTCGTTGCAAAAATCAGCCGGTTGCCGTCTAAAACCTCGATATCAGCGACGTTGGTGTGGGGATCGCCATTTTGATCAACCGTACCAAACACAACGGACTGAAAACTATCGACAATCAGCTTGAGAAATTCATCGCCTGACAGCTGGCTGTCTAACATGGGAACTGGTTTGCGCATTGTGATACCTGCTTCCTTTTATATTTTTGCGTTAATTGTAATCAAAAACATTACGTTTGTATATAATCAATCGCGGCAAATCATATCAAGGTTTCTTGATAAAAGCACAAGGCAGGCGATTTCAGAAAAAATTTGCTATTTGTCAAAAAAGTACTTACGAAACTGGGTTAATCTTTGTTAGAATGGCAAACATGCTGATTAAGATTAAGAGTTAGCGTTAATTGAATACATTAAATTAAGTCTGCTTGCTGTTTGGTCTTTAATCAAGTGAATTTGATTAAAGGAGCAAATTATATGCAAAACTTTTCTGAACCTGCTTTTCGCGTCAAACATCCGGGGCTGACGATGGCCAGCCTGCTTTTAGGCGCTTTTGTCGGCATGTTTAGTGAAACGTCACTGAACATTGCGCTGCCAAAGCTGATGATCGTCTTTCATACCAGTACGGCCGTTTTACAATGGCTGGTGACTGGCTACATGCTGGTTATTGGGATCGTCTTGCCGCTGTCCAGTTTGATTGCCAAGTGGTTTACGACTCGTCAGATTGTGATTTTTGCCCTGCTGGATTTTATTATCGGTGCGGCAATTTCAGCACTGGCGTCTAACTTTGCGGTTCTATTGGCGGGTCGAATGATTCAAGGGATTGGAACCGGTCTGATTCTGCCACTGATGTTTACGATTGCGATGCAGATTTTCCCACCAAAAAAGATTGGTAGCATTATGGGAATCTGCGCTTTGGTAATCATGTTTGCCCAGGCAATTGGGCCAACTTTGACTGGTTTGATTCTGGCCAAGCTTTCCTGGCGCTGGATCTTTTGGTCGTTTGAAATTTTCTTGGTTATCGCCTTGTGTCTGGCGGTAAGTGCTTTGGAAAACATTGGTCAGCCAACGCGTCCTCACATTGATCTGCTTTCAATCGTTGAATCCGTGCTTGGCTTTTCCGGCCTGGTAGTTGGTGCAAGTCTGTCCAGTCTGGATGGCTGGGGTTCTTGGCCAGTCTTAGGCTCGTTTGCAGTTGGGATTTTGGTATTGATTGCCTATGTAATTCGCCAATTGAAGCTTGAAACGCCAATCTTAAATCTGCGCGTTTTCAAGGTTAAGGCATTTACGATTGGTGCTGTATTGGTCATGCTTGATTTTGGGATTATTCTTTCGGCCATGTATCTGATGCCAATGTATCTGCAAAATGGCTTATTGTTAGCCGTTGCCTTAACGGGGATCGTCATGCTGCCAGGTGGTCTGGTAAATGCTTTGGTTTCCGCTTTTGCTGGACGGATGTATGATTCAATCGGGGCCAAGCGTCCAGTTATGATTGGCTTTGTGATTGCCATTGTGGGGATCGTCATGCTGCTTTTGACGACGGCTCATTCCGCAATTGCCTATGTGATTGCGGCCCACGTGATTTTGATGATTGGCTGTCCATTAGCAATGTCACCAGCGCAGACTAGTGCTCTAAATGCGCTGCGGGGACCAGCTTCCAGTGATGGCAGTACGATTTTGAATACGATGCAGCAGATCGTGGGAGCATTGGCAACGGCTCTGGCTACCAGTTTCTTGGAATTAGGCCGGCACGCGGCAGCTGGCAGTCAAGCAGTGCGTTTTACGTCCGGGGTGCACACGGGACTTTACTTTACGCTGGCTTTGGCGATTATCGCGCTGATCGTATCGTTTAGTTTGCCTAAACAAAATGCAGATTAGTAGTAACTGTTGAAATAACAATATTATTTTTTAACTGAAATTGACCCTCATCTTCAAGTTTTTTACTGAACTTTGAATATGGGGGTCAAATTATTTTAACCATCAATATTTGACGATAACGACATAAAGTGATATTCTATTTTATGTTGATAACGACATTTATGAAAGGCGGAAATAATTATGGCAAACTTAAATCATATGGACAAACAATTCAAAACGCTGGATGACTTCTTGGGAACGCATTTCATCTATACGTATGACAATGGCTGGGAATACGAATGGTATGCTAAAAATGATCACACGGTTGACTATCGGATTCATGGCGGAATGGTTGCCGGACGTTGGGTTAAGGATCAGCCAGCGCACATTCATCAATTAACTGAAGGAATTTACAAGATTGCGTGGACCGAGCCAACGGGAACTGATGTCGCATTGGATTTCGTTCCTAATGAACATAAGCTTAACGGTACGATTTTCTTTCCAAAATGGGTACAGGAACATCCAGAAATTACGGTTTGCTTCCAAAATGAACACATTGATTTAATGCATGAATCGCGTGAAAAGTATGAAACCTATCCAAAATTAGTGGTTCCTGAGTTTGCAACGATTACCTACATGGGTGATGCTGGTCAGGATAATGAAGAAGTCATCAATGAAGCCCCTTATGCTGGCATGACTGATGATATTCGCAATGGTCGCTTCTTCGATGAAAATTACCATCGTCTGGCTAAGTAGCTTGTTATATAATGTTTTGCAGAATCAGATAAGGAAGGATGCTGCAAAATGCCGCAAAAAAGGATACTACCCTACGTTATTATGGGGATCCTGCTCAATAAAGACTGTACTGGAAAGCAGATTATGGATGAGTTTCGCTTTGATATTGGGGAATTTTGGCAATCATCACATAGTCAGGTTTATCCAGAGCTAAAGCGTATGGAACAAGATCGTTGGATTGAAAGCTACTCAAAAGAAGATAATGATAAAGAGATACACTACCATTTAACGGCTTATGGTCATGAAATTATTAATGACTGGTTGATGGAACCCGTTGATAAGCTGCCGGTATCCAAAGACCTATTTTCTTTAAAGACTTTTTTCATTAATGATCGTAATGATCCAAGACTGGAAAAATTGTTTAGGCACCAAATCCAACTGGTTAGCAACAGCCTTAATCATCTGCGCGAGCGTCGACAAGCATTATTCAGCAGTCAAGAACAGATTGATCAACAATATGGTCATTATTTGATTTTGGCTCGCGCAATCAGTCGCCAAGAAAATCAATTGGTTTGGCTGGAAGATAAATTGAATAATCGTTAAAAACAATGAAAAGAACAATCGTGTGATACCAGTTTTTTTGCAGCTGGTGGCGTGCGATTGTTTTTTATTTTGCCGCAATCTGGTCGACAAACGCTGAAATTCATCAAAAATAAAAATGCATTTCCGCTTAAATCGTCTAAAGCATTTATAAGGACACTGATAGATGATTTGAGAAAGGAAGCCGGAAAATGAGAAAAAAGCTCCAACAACTTGGTCCCCAAATGCGACACGTGTTCATCGGCCGGTTTGAGCGCGTTGGCTATAAAAAAAGCTACCGTTACTGTCGGCCAACGCTTTTGCTCACCCACGTTGCTTTAGCCGAAACCGGGGAACCGATTACTGATCATTTATGGCTCAATTATACGAAAGGCTTTTTAGATTTAGGCGAACTGTTAACTGGTGACCTGCTGCGATTCAACGGTCGGGTTGCCAGCTACGTCAAAGGTTATTTTGGTACCTCCCAAAAACTTGACTACAAGGTAGAGCGGCCCTCGCAAGTTGCGTTGCAGGCCAAAATCGAGGGACCACGCCGCTTGCTGCCTGACACTGCTACCAAATTCGGTCGTCAAGCGCTGATTGGCTACATTATGGAACGGGAGCGCGCGTTTTACGAGGCCAGCTGTCGTCCGATTGATCCGTACTATATTGAGCAGTATCGAGCCTGGCTGACCGATCACGTTATGAAAAATGCTCAAAACTATGATATTGTCTCGCAAAAACAACTTAATGTAGCATCTAAAAAGCACTGAGCCGCATTAAGTAGTTCAGCGCTTGGAGATCAAGGTTGTCAGTATTTGATTAGTTTAGGGTTTTGATCAGGTTGTCCAGACTGGTCAGAATTTCAGCTGGCAGTTTTTCGCCCGTGTGCTGAGCTTCATAGTTCTTAACCCAGTCGCGCCGGATTTCAAAACGCGTCTTGAGCTTGGTTACGTATTCAGCATCATTAAAGTCAACTGGGTAGCCGTCATAAGCGATGTATTCCATGTTGGCCAGCTTGCCAAATGGCTTGAAGGCGGCCTGGTTTTGGGCAATGTCTTCCAAAGCCTTCAAGGTCAGTTCTTTAGGGATGTCCAAGCCGTTAAAGTTGGCGGTATTGACGATGTAGCAGTCAACGTGGCGTTCTTCAAACAGCGCCTTAAAGTCTTGATAGTCCTCGCTTAATGGGTAGGCGCGGAATGGGTCGGCAAATGGTTCGATAACTAAGGCGTTGCGATCAGCGCCCACCACGTTTTCGGCCGTGGAGCGTTTAGTAGCCAGCGTCAGACCAAACGTAGCCGCGGTAACGGGATCGGTCAGTTTAACGACTGGCGGCAGACTGTCATCTTTCATAATCCAAAAGACGGCATTGATTGGGGCAATTTCGCGATCCACCCGGTTGGTAGAAGCATAGCGTGTCTTAATGGTCCGTCCATTGCCGTTGCGCAGATCCTGGGTTACCAGTACTTTTTGGCCGGCTTCGTTAAGCGTGACGCCAACGTTCATCACCGTAGTAAAGTACTGCATTTCGCGGCTGCCCGGCAGATAGTCGTTGGTCTTGTCAAAGTAGGCCGGTTCAAGAGCCGTGGAGCTGCCGTCTTCACGATTGATTACAAACGCATCGTCATGCAGCACGGTAATATCAAACTTGCCACCATGCTTGGCGTGCGTCAGCGTAGACTTGCCCGAACCAGAAAGCCCATAGAAAGCAAAAGTCTGATCATCACGGTCGCTGAAGTGGAAAGTCTTTTCGCCGCCATGACAAGCAGTAAAACCATGCCGGTGCGCGGTTGCCCAGGCCAGCGTCAAAGTGGACTTCTTAAGCTCGCCAAAGTAGCGCAGACCCAAGACTGCCGCTGCATTGTGCTGAGCATCGATGACAACCAGGCCATGTGGATAGTCGGGACTGCTCCAGTATGGGTCGCAGTACAGATAAATGTCACCTTCGTCATAGGCCCGTGAATCAGCATAGCGCTTCAGCCAGTTTTCGGTAGCTGTTTGGAAGTTGAGCATGTAAGAAAGCAGATTAACCTCAAATCCTTCTGCTAGTGCCAGATGCGCCTTTACCATAAAGTCTTCATCCAGCCCCACGATCACGTCCGTCGTGTAAAAGTCGCGTTTGTGGCCTTCATAGATAGCTTCACGCAGGACGCCATCGATTTTTTCGGCATCAACGTCTGGAGAACCGATCAAACGCCGTGCTGCCGCGGTCCGGCCCACGATCTGACCATGGTTGTCGACCAGCATCTTGGCATCGGCTGGCAGTCCCAGTTCTTCGGTATGCTTGATTGGCAGGTCGGTAACGATGGTGTTGGGGTTGCCGGCCGCCAAACGATAAGCAGTCGCGGTATCAGCAATATGCGTCATGTTGTTGGCGTAGAATGCCGATTCAATCGTAGTCCGCGTCCGTGAGAAGATCGGATTGGTCTTAACGATGTCTTTTTCAGAAAATTTTGTTTGAGTACTCATTGAACAGCCACCTTTCTGATAAACTATCGTGATTAAAGTGCTTACATTCCTATTATAATGCAAATATCAGTCAATAATAGATTTAAATTTTGATATTTGTCGAAAAGTTTGATAAATGTCAAAAAACTCTGGAATTGACTATTTTATGAATTTTTTGACATTTATTGATTAAAAAAACGGGCGCAAATCTTCGACTTTAGTCGAGGGTCAAGTCCGCCATTTAGAGGCTGGGAAAAAAGTCTCAAAACTAAAGAATCGTTAGGAACCACGTTGCTGAAAACGTTGATTTCTAGCGATTTTTAATGGGTCTTTGTCAAATCGTATTGGTGAAGATCAATTCCCTGCTTCAAGAATGAAGTGGGGAATTTTTTTAGGCGCGGATACAGTTAATGCGCCGCAATAGATTTTCAAAATTGCGGAAGCCACAACAGCTGCGTTTTAAGTTTTTGATTTTTCGATTGATGCCTTCCAGCGGCCCGTTGGAATAGTCGTATTTGGCACTGTTGGCGATATAATGGGCAGAATGACGAAGCGTGCGAATGGTTTGATCCATCGCGGTTTTGGTGTTCTCATAGGCAAAAATAGCGCTGTTAAGCTCGTCAACGTCACGCTGCTTTAGCGCCGATTGAAGCCCCTGATAAGTTTCGTAAACCCGCGCAAAGTTAGGGTATTTGCGGAGAATCAAGTCAACCGCATCCTGTTGGGTCATGAACTCATTGATCCCACGCAGAAAGATCGGTTTGGCGGACTCTAGCTGGTCGTCGTCCTTATGGAAAAGCCGCCACTGAGACTTCAAAACCTTGTATTCACGACAGCGATGATCCTTGATTTGCTTGAGCAGTTGAATGCGGGCGTTGTCAAGCGAACGGCCGGCCATCTGAATAATGTGGAAGCGGTCGATGATGATCTCGGCGTTGGGAAAGAGCTGGTGGATAAACGAGGCATACTGGGCATTTAGATCAATGACGATGGTCTCAACCCGCTGGCGTTCAGTAACAGAATAGCGATTCAGAAAGTAGTCGACGATGTTTTTGGTCAGCCGGTCAGCCAGAATCGCCACGATGGGAAATTTCAAAAGAGGGTTGTTATCATAATTATTGGCAAAAGTCGCTGATTGGCTTGGACCACGTCATAACTAGATAATCCCTTGCCATAGTTTATGGATGGATGCAATAGTGACTTTCTTGAACTGTATCGTTTCGGAAATTTTTTTATGGCAATTCGTGAGATAGTAGGGATTGCCTTAGCCATCGCAATCTGATCCATTGTCAAATGTCAAAAAACAAAGCTTTTCTGCTGTTTAGTGTAAATAAATAGACAGGTGAACTTTGAAACTTTCTGACTCAGATATTTGCCTGCGTGTCAACGCCGACAAGGGTATTTGTTGAGATAATCGCAAATTTTTCAGTTAATAAACTAACGATCGATATGAATTGATTTTGGCGTTAAAATTCGTATTTTTATGAACGATAATCAAGTTAGGAGATCTAATATTCATAGTTTAAAAAATAATTGAAAAACTTTTGATAAGCCGTTGACATATGATCGTAATCTTTGTATATTAGATAACGTTGTCGCGGCGATGAGCTGCTGATTGCTTGAAATCACAGGCTTTTCGCTAGAACGTCAAGAAATATTTTAAAAAGTTCTTGACTTCAAAACGACGATTTGTTAAACTAATAAAGTTGCTTGCTTGAAACAAGCGAGCAATGGTAGACCTTTGAAAACTGAATACAGTTTCGACGAACACAAATGTGCAGGGTCAT